>CEOJ01005518.1_pt1 | contig 48269 bp, 46 predicted proteins | sample 530281 | NCBI WGS metagenome assembly CEOJ01 (sample SAMEA2619879, study PRJEB7988) | marine metagenome | isolation source: saline water (ENVO:00002010), including | reverse complement strand
AAACCACCAATAAGATCGTCTTCATCAGTCTCTACTGTGATGTTGACGCGGATGAGTTCCCTACCCAACGTTGCACAAGCTTGTTCAACGGAGAGCGTTTTACCGTTACCCGAAAGACCCGTAATGAACGTGGGATAAAAGATTCGGGACTGAATAATTTTGCGAATATCGTTAAAGTTACCAAACTTGACGAAGGTATCATCTTTTTGGGGGATAAGGTTCTGTTCAACGGCAGGGAGAGCAGAAGGAGCTTGGAAGTTCTTCTCAAGTTTCTCCTGAATAGTAAGGTTCCACTTACCAATACCAGCTTTGTGACCCTTCAGACGTTTCTTTACCGTTGCAAGAGAACAGTTGAAGTGGTCGGCTGCACCGAGCAGTTCGGGGACACCAACAGACTCGCCATGGTTGTCAGTAAGATAAGTTGTGAGGTCTTCAGTGGTCACGGGGACGGGTTCAAAAGGCATGTTTGTTTGTTGTCGATGTATCTATAATACACGAAAAACCCCTTCATGGAAGGGGCTGTGGGACACTTTTTGGACTGTCTACTAATTGGTCTTTTTCAATTCCTCAAAGTAAGACTCTGATGCGATGTGTCCTTTGTAGCCAGGGAAGTGGCGATCCATCATTGCACTAATACCCATCGCAGTGATGGCACTGGTGCAACGAATCCAGACTTCTTTCTTGTCCTCTAGGACTACATGTGGGAGTGGGAATTTACTTCTTTTCATAAGTAAAGGTTTTGTTTTTCACTTTGGTATCGAATTCACCTGTTCTACCAGGCCTCATCTTACCAGTATTGACATTCTTGCCCTTTCCAGGCCAAGATGTTTTCGAAGTACCCTTGAGAGTTGCGGAACCCTTAGGCTTTCTTTGGATGAGTACAGAATCCTGATCATCTTTCGACGATCCCGATTTTACATTCTTTTTGTGCTTAAGTCCAGCCTCTGTTCCAAGTTTTTCTATTGTCTTCTTAAACTTTCTCTTACCCATCTTACCAGATGAGACTACATGGGACTTTTCGCCCACCTTTTTCTCATCTTTGGTTCCAGGGTTTTCGGTGTATCTACCTTGGACCTTGGTTGGCCCAGGAAGTCCAGCGCCTCTGATTCTACGTTCAGTGCGTTTGGATCTCTCCTTATTCTCCTTCTTAGACTTATCTCCTCTCTGACCAGAAAGGATGGCCATGCCACCCTTCTCAGATTTGGATCTAATTCTATTCAGACTACTTTCTTCTAACTCAATACTCTCGAGCATGAATTGTGTGAAAGTTTTCATGGTAGATACGGGGTTCAGTATTTGTATTTATGCAATAAGGTCCACAAATTCACTCAAGATTTTCTTATTCATTTTCTTAGTACGAAGACTTTTCACAAAGGCACTCTTGATTTGACCCTTGGTTGCATCTTCTTTCACAAAGAAATCGGTATCTTGAGAAAGAGCAGTGGAAGACAATCCGAAATAAGTATCATAACCAGAACCCTTGAGGGATACGGTCTTGGTTTTTTTCCATTTGGCAACCAACTTTTCAACTTCCATATAGTCATCAGTATACCTACGGATGAAAGAATTGGAATCACGAGGAGCAAGAACACGAATGCCAATAAAGTTGGTATCTGTAAACCTACTACCAAGTTGATTCAAAAGAGTCTCGGTAGATCCATGATAACCATCTTCTACCTTCCACTGGCATCCAGTCTTCCGATCGCGAATGAAGCAACGTTCTGGATACACAGGACGACTTCCAGTGTAAGTATCCTCAGGATTCCTATTAGAAGGAAGAACCACAGTGTACTTCATTGGAGGTGCTTCACCATCAGTCAGAACAATACACTGAACTTTCTGAACACCGTTCTTCTGTTTGAAATCAGGAATGACCTGATTCATACAGATCAGAGCCTCGTTCAGAGGCGTGCCAGAGAGTGCCAGGCGACATGGAGTTTGAAACTGTGTCTTCCACCTGTTTCCAGAGTCCGAACCCCAGGCAACCCGCCAGAGGTTCTTGAGTTGTTTCTCCAAGACAGGTCCACGAACCTTACTGGTAAGGAGATTCATCAGAGAAAAATTCCTATCAACAAACAACTCATTGTGGATTCTCTCTTCATGATGTTCTTCAGGAAATATGGCAATAGGATGTCCATATTCATTCAAGTTCTCTTGATCGTATGTGACCTTAGCCCACTCATTAGTGAAAGCATAAACATCAAATGGGATACTACACTTCTTACAAAACCAAATTAGATTATACAATTGTTTGATTGTATCAAGAAGAACATCTCCCATTGAACCAGACCAGTCCAAAACAAAAACTAGGCCATGGTTCTTACCATCAGGAACAATAGTAACCTTCTTGAAAAGATCTTCATTGTACTTGTAAGTGTGAAGAACTCCCGTGTTTAGAACACCTGTGCGAGACACAGTGGCACGAGCATATGCATCTGCAGCCTTCTTACACTCAAACTCCTTGACCAGATAGTTTACTTCTTTCTGTGCAGAACGTTTGAATTTGGCAAAGTCTTCATCACACTCCACATAACACTTATCATTAAACTCTTTCTGAAAGGTTTCAATATGTTCATGAACCTCAGAGTTGGTAGCAATCACAGTATCAAGTTTCAGTTGAGGAATCTCAAGATAAGCATTCTCTCTCCAATGATTATTTTCACTGTTAAGATCTTCTACAGCATCAGCAAAGTTTTTATCAGTAATGGTGTCTAGACCATCATACTTCTCGCCACCTTGTGGATTATTCTGAGTTTCAGCATTTTGAGGCATCAATTCATCCAATTCATCCCAGTCACCAGGAGAAGAATCTCCACCATCTTCTCCAGAATTTTGTGGTTGACTCGGTTCAGATTGAGGTTGAATGTTCTCAGACTGTTCAGAAGTATTATCTCCCTGTTGTGCCTTTACTTTTTGTTGAGGAGGAAGATCGTTGGGAGACTCTACAGAATCCTTACAATGTTGCCACAGTTCCCTAGAAAGTTCCAGAACATCTGAGAAAGTCTCAAGTTGTGTAGCACGATCAACAAAATACTGTTCCTTGCCACTGAAGGGAATATCTTCGAAGTTACCAATCTTGAAGAATAGATTGAGACGATCAGCAAGAGTCAAATCTTCAATGTCAGTCTCACTGATACCAAAGAAATCATCATCAGCAAGTTTTGCGTATCCATGAAAGAAAGTCTTGTGGATTCCAGCAAAACGACGTTTAATAAGACGTTCGACTCGGACATCCTCAAGGATGTTGACAAAGTTATGAGGCAACTCAGGGTACTTGAGTTTCCAGTTCTCATTGGGAGTGAACAGCGCGTGTCCAACCTCATGACCTACTAGAAGGTCATATACAATACTTGAGGCCTTTTCCCAAAGAGGAAGGGTAAGGATGCGGCGGTCAACATCAAAGGAAGCCGTATCCACCTTGCGGTTCTCAATGATGAGATCCTCAGTTGCCAGTAGTTTGGCGAGTTGACCTTTGACTTCGTAGTTGACCATGTAAATTCGTTTCGTTGTACCTATAATACACGATCCACATGGTCTTGGAAGCGGCTGTGTGCCACTTCTTCAACTGACCACCTTACTAAATCCACCCACTTTTTCGAAAGTAGTAACCTTCTCAAACTTATCTGTAAGTTCATCGACCTTGTGAGAGATCACAAAGACGTTAGCGTCTGTAATGATGTACCTAATCAGAATACTGAACAAATCAGTACCAGAAGCGTCCAGAGAACTATCAAAGATCTCATCTAAGATCAAGAGATTAGTGGAAGAGGTATTCCTCATCCTAGCAATATCTCTCCAAGTAAACAAAAGAGCAAGATCAATTCGCATTTTCTCACCTTCAGAGAAGGAATCGTATGAGAAACTCTCGTGAATCGGTGATTGTACATGTTCTTTAAAATCTTCATCTAGAGTAAAATTGACATAGAAGTCCATCCTCTGCAGATACATGTTAATCTGCTTGTTCATCATAGGAAGATATCTCTTGATGATCTTGGATTTAACTCCAGTATCCCTCATCAAGGATTGTGCAAACTCTAGATATGTTTTAGTCTCGGATTCTTTTCCTCTCTCTGTTTCGCAACTTAGCAATTCATCTTTGAGTCTGTTAAGCTTGCTTGTTTCAGAAGTTCGATTTTCAATTTGTGAGGTAGTTCTTTGAATTTCACTTTCGAGTTCTGAAGTTTGTCGTTGGTACTCAGTAATTTTTGTATTATTGGTAGAAATGCCATTGTTGATTGCAGAGATCATCGAGGATAGTTCTGCAAACCTCTTATCTTTAGACTGTTCTGTCGCGATAGATGATTTGAGATCAGAATATGCTTGGTTAAGTTCTTTGGCTTTATTTTCAATATCCCCAATCTTATTTAAGCGGAACTGATCTTCAATATCTTGTTCACAAGTAGGGCAAACCGTATTTTCTTTGAAAAACTTGTGATCGGATGTCAAATTCTGCATCTTTTGTTGCAGTTTTGAACGAACAGAGGACAATTTCTTAATAGTTGCATTAGACTTCGAAAGAGAATCCGCCTCAATTTGTAGTTCTGTTTCGATTTTTTTCTGATTCTTTACATTTTCTTCCTGAAGTTCTTCAGAAAGTGTGAGCAACTGTGTGATTTTATGTTGTTTCTCTTTGATTTTCTCCTTTCCACGCTTATCAAGATCGGCAATAAACTCCTCTTGCATCTCAATCTTATCTTCAACCATGTCTTTCTTAAGAGAAAGTTGTTTTACAAGATCATTATTATCCCTAACACGATCTTTCAAGATATTACCCATGCTTGAGAAGATCTTAATGTCCAACAAGTCCTCCACAATGTCTCTACGATTAGGGGCATTGAGTTGCATGAAGGGAACAAACGTTGCCGATCCCAGAATAACTGTCTGAGTGAAAGACTTATAGTTTAATTTAAGGATATTATCTTCCAAATACTTCTGTTGATCAATTGCATTAGGGAATTGATCCTGCATCTTACCATTTACATGAATCTCAAAGATGTTTGGTTTGATGCCTCTAATAACTTTATATTCTTTACTAAGAATGGAGAACTCAATCTCGACTACAGCATCTCTTTCATTAACTGTATTGACGAGTTGACTCCTAGAAATCTTACGGAACGCCTTATTATACAAAGCAAAAGTCAGGGCGTCCAAAATTGTGGACTTCCCTGTACCATTATTACCTACAATCAGATTGGTTTTATTCTGTATCAGATCAATCTCTGTGAAGATATTTCCCGTAGACAAGAAATTCTTCCATCGGATCTTCTCAAATTTAATCATACTTTAGGCGGGATCACACAATCTTCTGACGTGATGATGACGTACTTATAATTATACAACTCACACGTTTTTATTGCAACCTCTGCGTCAACTTCAATGACTTTCAGGGATGCATAGTCATCTGCTTCTAAGAGACCAACAAAACGTTCTGCATCGTCTTCTTCCTCAAAGATGTAGAGGGCTTTATCACCACTCTCATCTTCAACGGCATATGCACCTTCACCAGTCTGTTCCTGTAAGGCAAGAATGAACATTAGATCATTTCGCAAGCTTCTGTGTAAACTTCTCTCAGAAGTTTCTTTACTCTCTCTTTGTCTAGTTCAAAGTCAGAGTCTTCAACATATTTATTGAGAAGTGTAATAGTGTCTTCAATCTTTTCCCCATCAAAATCAACTTCCTCATCATTGACAGATAGGTTCTCGATGATCTTTAATTCATGGACATCAGCCTTGAATAGTTTATCGATGAAGTTTTCAAACTGAACGGGATCAGTTTTCTTACGAACGATTACCTTTACAATCTTGTTCGTATACTTAGTGGCATTAAACAAAGCAGGATTTGTATCCTCGTAATGAATGACTTCAAAGATTGTGTATGGATTTAAAACATACTCAATTTCAAAAGTTTCCGTATCGAGAATATGAAAACCTCTCTGATCATCTACATCATTCCAATATAGTTGATAAGGATTGCCAAGATAAAAGATGTGACCGTCACTACTCTTAGTATGATAGTGTCCAGAGAACACATAGTCAAACTTCTCGTAACAATCTTTATCCATGCCATGAGTTTGAACGTTTCCTCTGTGTAATTTGAATCCGTTCAATTCAAGGTGACCAAAAACAACTTTGGATTTGGTCTTTTCCATTTTCTCTAAAGTTTGTTCCTTGTTATCTGCACAAATCCAAGGTACAGCAAACCACTTTAGATTACCTGTTTTGTATTCTCCAGGTTCGGAGATGGGAATAATATTTGAATAATCCTCTAGGAGAGATTCAATAGCATTGATCTCATTAGAGTTTTTATAATATGCATCATGATTACCAACCAGTTGCCATACTTTGACTCCCATCTGGTTGAGTCGATTATAAAAGTTTTTCTTGGCCCAATTCAGGGCCCAAAAGTCTACACTTCTCCTGTTATCAAAAGCATCACCCATATGAATGACTGCCTTAATCTCTTGTTCTTCTAAAGTTGGAAAGAATACATCTTCATAAAACCTTTGAAAATAATCATGAAATGTTTTATTACCTCTACGTCCACCAAAGTGCGTGTCCGTAATAATAGCTACCTTCATTTACCAGAAAAAAGAGGAGTACCTTTAATTGTGGCGCAAATAACTTTGAAAATTGACTGGGTTACAGATCCTTCAAACTCTTCAAACATGTACATGTTAAGTCTGAATGCATAGTTAGCTTCCGCAACAATCTGATTCACTGCAGAGACATGTGGGTTCATGCCACCAGAATATTTGGAAATTTGCAAGTTATCAAGAGTCTTACGATAACATGTTTTAAACTCCTTGGCATCAGGGATGTCATCAAATTCATAGAAGTTTAAACCTTCTCCCTCTGGTGGATTCAGAGCCTTCTTGGCAATACCCTTTAGGATTTGTCCTCCAGATAGATCCCCAAGATACCTAGTATAATGATGTCCAATGAGTGACAGTACAGGTGCTTCTTCGATTCTGTGAACGTATTGTTGAGTCGCAGGAGAAGGACAGATATGTTCTCTCCAAGTGGGACCATAATAATACTTCAGATCTTTTTCTAAAGCCCTTTTCCTGTGAAGTTCGGGAAAATAAAGATCACCTAAAACTGGATCGTCTTTCAATTTATCAAATCTCAACTCCATTGCGGAGTAGATGTAATAAAAGTTTCCAAGTAATTTTTTATATTGTTCTTCGTCAAGAACACCGCGAAGGAAACCAGCAATAAACTTACCGTTTTCTGCTGCGTTGTGGGATTCTTTAGTTCCCTGTTTTAATTCTGTTGAGAGTTGCATGGAAGTCCATCATATTTTTCTTCAAAATCCAAGAATCGGATTTGATTGAATCCACAATAAAGAGTCTTGATATCGAAGTAATTAAATCCTCCAATAACACACTCGTTACTTACTGTGTTTCCAATATTGGGTCGGTTACCTGCTGTGAAATCTTCATGTCTAACCTGCTCTTTCCATTGATAGGGAGTGGTAAGATCATCTGATGTTTGAGTATCCAGTTGCATTGCATCAAAGAACTGAGCGTCATCACAAGCAACAACGTGTCTCTTCAAATTGTTCTTTGCAATTGAAGTTACCCTATTCCAGAAGGGAGTATCGTAAGTAGAACCAAACTGATAATGTAAAGAGAGTGCATATTGATAGTCCAACATTTCCTGACGGAATCTATGGTTTGCACGAACAAAGGCAGTGTAATCTCTTCTCTCTACAAAATCACAGATGTCTTCAGAAAGAAGTTTGTAATAGTCAAGTGACAGTGCCTGCAGGGGTTCAAGGAAGAACAATCTATTACCGTTCAGTGCCTCCCACCTACTTACAACCATTTGTTTGGCGTAACGGGGTTTCCACTTGATTTGTTTGAACTCCTTATCTTCACCATACATTCTCTTGAGTTCGGCAATAGCCTCCTCGTCTGTCGTCTCGGTATCATTATAAAGATATCCGCAGTGACTTTCCCCACCATTAAGTTCTGGGAAAGGAAGTTGGAACTGCCATCCATGAGGAGTTGCAAGGTGTACCGTATGATGATACTCCTTCATCTCAGGGATGTGGTGAAGCAAAGCTGCGTTCACTGTAGGCATCAGGGGTTCGTCATACTGACTATCATCCTCATTCCAGCCACTACAATTCACAACGAAATCATACTGTTTCCCATTAATAATAATATGGGAACCGTCGCCAGCCTCCTTATATCCATTGTATTTCTCTGGGTGAAAAACGACGCCGCGCTTCTTCTCCAAGAGTTCAATGACATACTCATTCCATCTCTGGTTATCTAAATGGAAAGCAGTATGGTTACTATTGAATGGGTGAGTAAACTCTCCTCCTTTACCCCAACCAACAAAGTGTACACCGTTCTTATAGGATACAATTCCATCGTCAACAAATGTACCGATACACATGCCAAGAACATCTCGCATCAAACACGAGATATGAGGCGTAGTAGATTCACCAACTCTAAGGAATGGCCTTTCTGGATCGTAAAAATGTTCAGTCTGGTGTCCTCGTCTGAGGAAAATCATGGAACAAACTAATGCACTTGTTCCCTTTCCGATGATAGCGATTTTCATTGATATAACTTAGATTGTACTGCGTCTTTGATAGAATTGTAATCTGCTGAGTTTCCGTAGTCGTCATCTACACTGAATACTTCATCATATCCAGATCTCTCGATAATCTTTGTTCTAATCTCCATCTGCTTTTTCTCTTTCTGAATACGTCTCAGAAATGCATAATGGATAATCTGTGTAAAATAAGCAAAAGGATTGTTTGACTTTTCAGGGTCAAAGTTTTTAATATACTGAATACAGTTCTCAATGCCGTCAGACACCATGTCTTCACGGTACATGTAATTTACGAAGTTTGGTTTGTATGCAAGGTGGTTGCCGATTTTAGAGAAACAACTTCCAAGATACTCATAACATCTATTAAACTTCTTAGCAGTAACGCGATCTCTATGTTCTTTGAAATACTTGATTGATACACGATGATTTTCGTGACCCAGTTTTTCACCGTCTTTGAAATAATCACGCAGTTCAATAACTGCGGCCAAAAACTGTTTGTTATTTACATAGTGTTCCGATCGCTTCCTTGTTGATCTAATTGCCATGTCATAATTTCCTTTTGCGTGGAACTGATTCCGTTGTATAAAGTATATCATAAAACCTTATGCTTGACAAGGTTCCGAATACTGTGTACAATAACTCTGTCAGAGTTCAGAATCAGTAGAAGCTTTATTATTATATATCTTCTCCAAGAGAAGCCTTGCGTTGGATACCGAATCTAGGTATCCCATTTTTTTGGTTACTTTAGTTTTACCTTGACCTTTCTGTCTTTGTCTTAGGAACTTTCTGTACGCACGAACCATATCACCGTTGTCATCTGCTTCTAATACAGTAATGACTTTTTCCATATCAATGACGATCATTGCATCGCCTTGACTTTTAATCCATGGATCAATCTTTACACCTTCAATACCATTAGTATTTAAAGAGACGGTCTGCACTTGTACAGGTTCACTAAGCAAAAGAAGAGTACGGCCATTTTCTTGCGTGGGGAGAATCTCTGCGAAAATCTCTTCCCCCGATACTAGTTTAATTGTTCCGTAGAATTCTTCTTCAAGCATAGTTACTCTTTGAGTTTTATTTGTGTGAATTCATAATTGAAGTTTTCTTCATTGTAGATTTTTACCCTCTCTATGAGGTGATTAAGCGTGTAGTTCTTACGATGCTTAAATGTGATGTCATCTGCGACATCATATAATACTGCCTTTGACTTGTTGTTTCCTTTCCTCAGGACTCTTCCTATGGACTGCAAGTTTCTAATCCTAGATTTACTTGGAGAGGCGAAAACAACATTGTGTAAATTTCTAATGTTTACGCCTGTGGAAAAAGTTCCGTATGATGCGATGATAATTGCATTCGATTCTGTGTCTACGATCTCCCGAACTTGTTCTCGTTCGGAAGCATCAACTCCTCCATGGACGAAAAATACTCTTCGACCATCTTCAACAGCATTATTTATCAATTCATAAAGCACCTGTCCATGAGTTTCTACTCTGCTGTATAAAATGAGAGTATTGCCTTTAAGGTGCAATGATAGGTTTTTGATGAAATTGTTTCTCTTGGAATGACTGATTAGATATTGAATTTCATCTTCATAGGTCTCAAATTCTCGCGGGTTGTGTTTGAGTAAAAGAATTTTGATATCCAGTTTGGATAGATGCCCTCTTTGAATTAGTTCTGATGTCTGTGTGATCTTGTAACTTGGACCAAACAAACCTTCTAGAACCCACTTGTGAGTTTGAGATCCGTCAAGCGTTCCAGTAAATCCATATCTATATTTGGTATCTCTGAGTTTACTCATGATCCCAACCAGAGATTTGGATTTGAATTGATGTGCTTCGTCTCCAATGACTACATCATAGTTTGCAAAGAATTTTTTATCTAACTTGTAGATGGATTGCCAAGTTGTAATCGTTACTGTCCTTGGATCAAACTTCTCTTTACCAGAGTAAATCATATGGCAATAGTTTTCTGCATCCCAACCATAATCAATGAAATCCTTGTACATCTGTTCCACTAGGGAAGTTGTGGGAACTACAAGAAGAATTTGTTTTTTCTGTTCTGTGAAATATCTAACAATCGAATAGATCATCAAAGATTTGCCTGATGCAGTAGGCGAAATCAATAATCTACGATTGTATTTCAATGCATCATAAACTCCATCAATTTGATAATCTCGGGGTTTATGTTTTGAGATACTGGTGATATAATCTTTGACTCCTTCTTTCGAGATGCCATCATTCTTTTCAAAAGGAGTTCCGTAAAACTTACTGTCTCGGAAACTTACTGTGTAATCTGATTTTTTTGCCCATGAAACAATCTTGTCTAAGAGACCGACATAGATCTCTCCCGTAGCAGTAGAGTAAAGACGGATCTTACCGTCCCAATACTTACTACGATATTGAGGCATGAACTTTGCACCTGGAACGTCAAACGTAAAATAGTCTGCAAGTTCTTGGTTGATGTATGGTTCAGCTTCAACTGTGAGAAAAACTTCGTTCTTCTTAGTAATAACAAGATCAGTCATAACCGCGAATAAACCTCTGCCATTCAATAGAGTTCTTAATCTGATACGTTCGATTAAGAATGGTTTTTAATATACTGTCAAGATAATTGAGCATCATTGTGTGATACTCAACCTTTGTTACACATCTGATAAGTTCTTCATCAGCATCAAGATACTTATCTAGATCTGCCTTTAATACTTTGTAGTTAAATGGGTTTTCTGCGTATACTTCTGGTGCAGATTTACCAGAGTAATATTCCCATTTTTCTTTTCTTAAAATTTTGAATTTGTTTTCCTGTGCCTTCTTAAGAGTTAGGACGTTGTTGTAGATCCTGTAATATTTGGCGTGGAGAACTGGAATTTTTGTGGATTCTAGATGCAGGTCATCGTTATCAATTTTTGCATCTTCTTCCCATAACGATTGGATTTCATCAAGTGTCATCGTCAATTAAACTTACAATGTCAAAGATCGTATACTTAAATGTAGCTTCCGCCACAATATAATTTATATCAGTATTTTGAGCGTCAAATTCAATCTGAGTTAGATCTGTAGGGAACATGTCTTTGAAACTGACTCTCGCAATAGCATTCATATTACTATTGAAAATAACAAGACCTCCATCAGAAAATGATTCAACTCCCAGTGGAGATGCTTCATCTAGATCTTCTGGAAAACCAAGACTTCTCATCCAATCGTGAATCTCAAGATAGTTCCTTAAATTTTCATCTACCAAGAATTTGATTGAGAAATCGTTGTACACTAACTTATCGCCAGGTACAGGAATATCTTTCAGATAAGTTGACTGAACTGCAACTCCGAGATTAATGGAAGGGATATTGGCAGACTGTGAGAAAAAGTCAACAGTAGGTGCCTTTCTAAGATTGAACTTAAATCCAACGGGGGATAAGAAGTTTCTATTTCTAAGTTGTCTATCCCAGGCAGTTAATCTACCTTCACCAGTGGTTGCCATGGTTATCTCGTTTTTAAGTATTTAGACAAAAAAAAGGACCCTTGCGGGTCCCTTTGAAAGAATCGTGAATCCGATGGATCACATGAGGTTTTGAACCTTGACTCTTCTGTAGTAACGGTTGGTGTTTGCACGAAGGCGACCAAGACCTTGATCGGTTCCTTCTGCGAATGGGTTCGCTACGATACCGTAACGAGTCTTGAAGCCAATCTTTGGCTGGAAGGTGTCCTGACCAACGGCGCGAACCATCTGGAGAGGAACGTAAGGGCAGTAGAACAGACCTGCGTCGTAAGGAGAAGAACCTTTGTAACCGACAACGTAGTATTGATCTGCAGCGTTGTTTGCAGCAAATGGGTCAATGTAGACCTTGAACTTACCAGCAAGTGTACCAGCGAAGGTGTTGCCAGTGTCATCAACGTTGAGGTTAGCGTTGAGTGCAGGAGTGTAGTCGAGGAGACCAGCCATTGTGAGTGCGGAAGCAACGTCTGCGGAACACAGAATTGTGTTGCCCTTCCCTCTACGAGTTCTTTGTGCAATCTGGTTCGCATCTCTTTCGATCTGGAACAGAAGACCCTTGAACTTCTCAACAGACCAACGACCGTTGGAGTCAACGTCGAGGTCGAATGCACCTGCGGTAGCAGTGTTGAGTGTTGCACCCTGCTCAGCAATCTTGTAGATAGTTCTGATAACTTCGCGGTTGATCTCAGCAAGAATCTCAGTAGAGAGAATGTTTGCGAGTTCCGCTTCAGCGTTCAGACCGTGGATTGCCTTCAGGTCTTGTGCAAGCTCAAGGCTGTACTCAGCTTTCAGCGCTCTGGACTTTGCAGTCACAGTGACTTTCTCGATCGAGAATGCCATTTCCTGGAAGTGGTTGTTAGCACCATCTCCAAGTGCCTCAGCCTCTCCAGTTGCCATACCCTGACCTACGTTGTAGGCAGAAGTTGTTGCGGATCCAACTGGGTTAAGAACTGCAGGGTTGGAACCAGACTGAGAGTCTGTACCGAAACCAGCAGCTACGTCGGTCATACCAGCAGTCAGGGACTGATCGTCGTCCTGACCAGAGAATGCAGTATCAGGCTCATTGAACAGTGCCTCAGTACCACTCTGGTTGGTGTAGCGAGAACGCATCGCGAAGATGAGTCCAGTAGGTCCAGACATTGGCTGAACACCTGCGAGGTCATAAGCGACCAGGTTAGGCATTGCACGTCTGATCAGGGAGATCAGAACTGGGTCGAAACCAGCAACAGGACCACCTGCTGCAGAACCACCAGAGAAACCACCAGTACCAGCGGAGTTGGTTGGGGATGCTTCACCGAGGAACTCAGCGTTCTCGCGGAGCATTTGCTCTTGGTTCTCAAGCAGAGCAGCAGTTACGTTGCGTCTGTGGGAGTCTTGAATTTTGTCGATACCATCTGCATCGAGCAGTGGAGCCCACTTTTCAGTGAGTTGGTTATAATTGATTTGTTGTTGCATTGTAGCTTACCTTGTGTTTTAGTTTAAAAAAATCACTTCTGTGCGTTGAGTGCCTGCAGGTAAGCAGCCATGGAATTGGATACATCTCCAACTTCTTGACTGGTCTCTTCAGTTAACTCTTCGGCTACAGTTTCTTTCGGAGTGCTGGACTTTTGGGCGAAATACGCTTCTTTAAGGGTTTCCAGTTTCTCGCGATAGCTTTCTTCACTTTCAAACTCAACACCTTCTGCAAGGGAAGCAAGCTTTTCCTTTTGGGAAACAGCCAATCCTTCTGCAACATTATTAATGATCGTTTGAGCAGTTGCGTCACCCAGTCTCTTATTCAGTGCGACGTTTCTCTCAATCTGCTCGTTGAGTTTTGTCTCCATTTCATCAAGTTTGTCTACCATAGACTCAAGTACATCGTATCTATCTTCAGGGATATTTACATAATGTGCTTCAAAAAGCTCTTTCATGCCTTCGAGGAAACTCTCGGTCATTTGAGTCTTGATACCACGCTCAACAGCGATAGCATTTTCCTCTAACCATTCCTCTGCGACATACTCAAGGTAGGAGTCGGTACGCTCGGTGAGTTCAACCTTGATAGTTTCTACTTCCTCAACGAGTTTTTTGTCGTACTCTTCCTGCAGATTCTTAGATACTTCATCTACTCTAGCGTTCAAGGCAGCCTCGAAAACAATCTTAGCCTTTTCCTTGAACTCTTCAGAGAGTTCTTCGCCACTCAGGAGGGCATTTACGTCCTCTTCAATAGCAGCTTCAACATTGACATCCTCTTGTTCCTGCACGACTTCTTCTTCAGTAGTTTCTTCTTCTGAAATTGTATCCTCAGCTTTTGCTTCGGCTTCTTCGCCATAACCAGTCTTCTTCAGACCAGCTGGCATTGGTTCGGCAGGTTTTGCACCCTTGTTCACTACATCCTTAACCTGCTTAATAGTCTTTTCAGGCGTCTTAAGCTTGTTAGAATCGTCATCTGGCTTAGAGTTCTCAGGGGTAGGACCACCGAGATCTTCTACTGCACCGTTATCGGGTACATAATTTGGTGCCTTTGGCATTGGATCGCCAGGCTTGGCGCCAGAATTGACTGCGGTTTTGGATTGCTTAGTGCCTGCTTCCATTTCCTGTAAATCCCCACGAGACATTTGAACTCTCCTTTTAATCTGTTGTAGATATCGTAATCTATATTTATTTATAAATCAGAGATTTGACAGGAAGGACTGGAACAACTCCAGTTTCTTCTCATCAAGTCTTCCTTGATCCACTAAGTTATTTATAGTTTGCTTAGTTTCTTCGATCTTTTCCTCTACTTTAGCTTCAACTACAGCAGGGGTTTCGATCACTGCAACTGGTTCAACAGGTGCAGATTCGGTGAATGTGTTGCGTGCTTTGAGGATTCCAGCATCCCAAATCCACTCTACACCTTCCATGATTCCGTTTACGAAAGCATCTGGGGCAGAGGGATCTGCAACAATGTCAGCAGCAGTTGCTAACATGAAGTCCTCTCCAACAACTTTATAGCCTTCCTGTGTGTCACGAAGACTACCCATACCTCTTGAAGAAACTCCAAGAGTTACACCTTCGTCCAATAAGGACTTTGCAATAACACCCATAGGAGTGTCGAGCAGTTTTGCTTTACCTACAAAATTAGAACCCTCTCTTACAAGAGATGTAATCTTGTGGGAAACTCTATCTAGATTAACAGTAGGTCCCTCAGGGTGACCAAGTTCACCAAGAGCGCGTCCCTTAGAAATGAAAGACTCGGTATATCTGTTTACTTCTTTTTCAAGAATTTCAACAGGATACATACGATTATTTCTATTCTTCAGGTTTCCTTGCAGGAAGACACCCTCAATAAACATAGATTTCTTGCCGTCTTTTTCTTCGACAAGAATCTTACACTGTTCGATTTCTTCTGTGATGAGTTTCATTTTAAGTAAAGCTTAGTTTTCTTCTTCATCATCTGGAGTCTCTACTTCCGCAGTAGGACTTTCAATCTCTTCTTCCTCAGAAGAATCTGTTTCTACTTCATCAGTAGGTTGTTGATCTGCATCTACCTCAGCTTCTGCTTCGGGAGATACTTCGTCTGTTTCAGTAGGAGGTTCATCCAGATAAGGATTTGGTCCACCAAACATGGACGCAGTAACCGCAGGGGTAACAACATCAACATTGTCAGAAGCCTTCTTAGTCAAAAGGTCTTTGATCTTAGAATGAATATCTGTAGGAGACTCATTCCCAGCGACCATATTAATTAAATCATCCATAATTATGTATTGGCTACACGCCTATTTATCACTTTATTAGATTTCCCCACCCTGAGGCATTTCAGGAGCCTCTGTGGCACTACCATCTAGCTCAGGTTCTGTGACTGGTTGTCCCATATCCATTCCCATTGCTGCACCCATTTCTGCTTGTTGTGCAACTACTGGGTCCATGATAGTTCCGTCTTTAATCTCCTTTTCAATTTCCTTATCCATTTCCTCAATTTCAGTATCAGTGAACTTGAGAATATTTCTTCTAACATAACCTGCAGAGAAATACTTTCCAAGATAAGGTTCAACGGCGCCGACGACGGCTAACCTTTCATTCATCAACTCAGTTTCTTTGAGTTCAGAGAAATGATTATCATAAACGAAATCGTATTGAATGTGATCCTTCAAAGTTTCCCAATCTTCAGGAGAAACAATGTTCTTAAGAATCAACTGAGTTTTCAACATATCATTGAAGACTCCAGAGAATCTCTTTCTCATTCTCCCTACAAACTTAGTAAACTTGATTTCGTCTCTAAGAATTTCGGAAGAACGACCAAGGTTGAAACCCTCTCCAGATCCAGCAATACGAGACTCTGGAACACCAAGAGCTCTGTATAGTTTCTTCTGGAAATACTCGATGTCAGACAGTTCACCTAAGTTCTGTCCGCCAGGAAGAGTAGTGATTTCTGTTCCGCGACCACCTTCACGACGAGGGAGCCAGAAATCTTCAAGCATACTCATATGCTTGCGGTCATCCTTAATCTCTCCTGTCGATGCGTTATAAACCAGTTTGTTACGATAACGGTTCATAACATCACGCAGGTATTGTTCTGCTTTAATTTTTGGCAGATTACCAACGTCAATATAAAAGATTCTTCTTTCAGGAGCTCGCGATAGTCTGTAGATAACCAAAGAATCCTCAATCATTCTAAGTTGATTGAGTGCCTTGATAGACTTATGCAAGTATGAAAGAACAGTCTGTTTATTTCTATCAACTAGGCCAGAGTGGCAGAAGGTAATTGAATCGGGTGCAATCTTGACTTTCGCCATTTGGTCTTTAAAGGCTGGTTGACCAATAGCACCAAGATTGTTTTTAGCCTGACCGACTTGTGGATCATACAGGTAATACTCATCAATCTGTGGAGTTTCCACAGTCTCAGCACCAATTCTTTTGATTACTGAGTTAAGACTCTTATCCTTGTTTTTAAGTTTACGAACAAACTTAATTTTGAGTGGATCGATATATCTTACTTCTTTGAGACCGTCTTCTGGTTTGTTGATATCAATTACCTTGTGGTAAAAGACTCGCCCATCCACATACCAGTTTCTTAGAATCTCGTGACACTTTCTATCAAAGTCTAGTAACTCTTTGACTTTGGTAAATTCTGCCCTAATTAATTTCTTTAAAGAATCCGACCCAGGGACGTTCTCCAAGTCAATCTGGACTGGAGAATCGTTTTGGTCGGATACAATTGCTTCGTTTATAATATCTTCAATGGCGCTATCCACTTCTGGATGAAGCGCCATCTCTCTATAACGTTTGATGAGATCAGCTTCGGACTTATAAACTCCGTCGATGTCTACATACTGACCGTAAAAGCCACTTGATACATAATAGTCCGAAGAGTCCTCATCAGTTCTAGGTACTGGAGATACAATCCCCTTGGAGTTATCCTTAGACTCGTCCTCTATTTTGAAACCAAATAATTTAGCCATGAATCAAGTAATATGGGCTGTTACCCATCTATTTATCAACTCAGAGTTGGACCTCAAAGTTGAGTGTTTTGTACCACTTCTTCTTCAGATTTAAGAATAGTCTTGCCCTCAGTGTCAAGAGCATCCCACCATTGAACTTGAAGATCTACAGTAAACTCTTCGATAGTATCGGAGTTATCGTAGGAAACTTCAATTGCACCAACATTAGTTGGGAACACACCATGGAAAAGATATGACTTGAGAACAGGAACATTTGAACCCGCTTTAATGGGTGCATTTCCTGGACCAGGTTGAGCAACATTTGTACTCTTGATAGTATTTCTACCGAGTTGATGAACTCTAGCATCACACTGATATTGTGCTGGATTGATGTAACCAGTAGCATTGTCATGCTTATTGATTCCATTCATCCATCTCTCAAATGCATTTCTGATACCGAAATCGATATCATTGATAACAGTGATTGTCCAGACATCGAATGTTCTGTCACCAGCAATCTTGAGATTTCTTCCTCTGAAAGGAACCTCGATTACATTGATGTTAGAAGCAGGAAGGTTAGCAGCCTTAACTAAGAACCTTGAATTGTCGAGCATTTTAGTGTCCGAGCCCCCTTCCACGAAGGAAGGGAACTGGAGCTCGACCTCGAACATATTGGGTCTCGCAGCACCACCGATCAATTTCGATTTGAAATCCTCAATGGTTCTCTGGGAGATCTGGGGATGATTTTTTGAAAAGTTAGCCATCGTTAATGAGACCTCTAGTGGATTTTGTTAAACTAATTGATCAGACAGCACCGATCACTTCATCGAAACTGATACCAGATCTTGTAGCAACGAATGTAAGACCGATGAAGTTAATCGATCTTGCAGGCTTGACGAAGATGTCAGCCTTGAACTGGTTAGCGTCAATTACATCGGGGGTGTTATTAGTTTCGTCGCAGATAACTACGAAGTCACTAATACCTCTCTTTGCCTTAACATCGCGGAGATATGGTTCTACGATATTGAGGAAGTTAGTTCTGGTGAGAACATCGTTGAACTCAAACAGTTGAGCTTTTGCAGCTCTCTCGATTGTTGACTCGATAGTGAGGAACAAACGACGAACGTTGATTCTGTCGAATGCAGAAGCAACCTTCAGAGCAGTCTTATCTCCGAAGAGAACCATGCCAGCACCAGGGCTAAACATGACTGGGTTAACTCTCTTAGGATAAAGAAGATCTCTTTGTGCCTGAGATGGATTGAATGCAAGTTTAATTGCATTGTTGATGGTTCCTCTAGTTGCACCAGCGGGGGAGAACCATGGGAAAGAATTGATGGAAGTTCTTGCCATCAAACCAGCAACGTCACCATTCAGAGGAATGTATCTGAATGAATTGTTGAATCTGTCATACATGTACTTGTATCCAGAATCAAACACTGCATAAGAACTCGAAGGCAGTGCATCATAGAACTGGATAATACCAGAAGTCTGTGCATCAGAACTAGTGACATTAACGACACTGGCTCTGTGTGGAGAAATACATGCGATGCAATCCTTACGAGTTTCTGCAATCTGAATCAGTTTTGAAGCCTTCGCTTGCGATTCGTAGATCGAAGCGCCACCAGATGGTCCGTTGATGAGGAAGTTTACAGAGTATTCTGCGGGATTCTCCAGAACGGAATAACCACCAACTACATCTCCCAGTTCGACGTTGAATCTATCGACTCCACCGTAATCACTACCACTTGCAAGAGACCAGCTCTTAGAACCGATTGCGTTGAAAGTTGTAGATTGTGCGTTTCCGCCCCATGCACCAGTAGAGTCTACTGTGTATCCACCCATAGAGGTGAACTTAGTACCAGTACCTGTGTGTGCAGCTCCCACAAAGATATACTCAGAGAACTGTGCAACATAGTCCTTATAGTAAACAGCGGTAGAAGGAGAAACCTTAGCATCTGCTGCCTTAGAAAGATTTGTCCACTTCTCGATGATATTACCAGAACTTCCAGTAATGTCTCCATTGTCATCAACAATGGCAACGTGGATTTCATCATGTTCGCCCATTCTGTCTGCAGTATATTCAGAAGTCTTAGGACGATCTGCAATAGACTTCCAGTAAACAGTGCTGTTGGTGAGACCAAGAGTTTGTTGGTTATACCAGTCGGTTGCAGTATTTACATTAGAGAGGGTAAGTCCAGAACCAATACCTGACTTAATGATGAACGTGGTATTTGCCATACCAACACCAGCAGTCTGGTTAAGAATGACACCTGGATTAGAAGCCGTTGTAAATCCAACAACAGTTGCAGTCAGTGTTCCGTTAAGGGACTTCAGAGTGTCACCGAAAGTGACATATCTGCTATCAAAACTATCGAAACTTACAATAGAAGAACCAGATCCAACAGATCCACCGAATCTGTATCTCTCAATTTGCTGCTCAGTACCTGCATCGTTGTAGATTCTGTATCTGTTAGCAAAGTTTTCACTTGTAAGGGTACTAATACCAACGAAGAGGTTAGCGTCGTAACCTTGGAATGCCTTAGTAACACTTCCTTCCTCGTATGCAACCTTCGACCATGTAGTCGTTGCGTTGTCATAAATGGAGGTCAGTTTAACATCAACAGATCCCTCATTGATCTGTGTGATCATTCCCTTCAGGAATCCAGTTTCAACCCCAACAGTACCATCAGACTTAGCTACGGAAGTTGAGAATCCTGCAGTAATTGCATATCCAACTGCAAGTCCATCTGTACCGATTGCAAGTCTCTGATCTGCAAGAGAGTCAATTACACAAACTCTTAAGTTGTTTGCCCAAGATCCAGGGTTTCTAGCAGCATAGTGCCAGTCATCCGAAACTGTGTGATTTGTGTAATAATCCTCTTGGGATAAAATCTTTAAGTTAGTAACAGCCGCTGCAGTCGGGGCGTTCGCGTTAACGAGACCCGTTCCACCGTCAGTTCTAATAACTCTTAGGACACCACCATATGAAAGATATGAAGAAGCGGTGTGCCAATATTCGTACTGTCCATCAGCAGAGTAAGGCTTTCCAAACGTATTGAGCAGATCCTGTTCCGTTTCAATCAGGACAGGTACTCCGACTGGACCCTTAGCGAAAGGACCAGCAATAGCACCAACTTGATCATTGATGTCGTCAATTCTGCCAATAGTTAAGTCAACTTCTCTTACTTTGACTCCTGGTGATACTAAATTTAACGCCATGTCTTAGTCCTCTGGAAGAAGTTCATTTCTCTGTTATTATTTAGAAATTGCTACTTTTCCACTGGGGAAACAATGCACGAACCCCCTACCAGTCTGGATACACGTCTTCCCTTTCTCTACGCCTTTTAGATCTAACTCTCTTCTTTGTACACTCTTTACACTCATATGAATATGCAGATCTATTTGCTCTATTTCTTCGAGTCAAATAAAAATCAGATAATAGATCTTTGACTTTTCCACAAGACCTACACTTCCTCTCTTGCAGAAAAAGATGTTCTAAGTCAAACTGATCATCAAGGTTCATTATTTTTCGGCTGCATATAATGCAAACGTTGATGTTGTGATAACGGTCATCATGTTAGCAATATGTTGTTTATCTGCCTCTCCGCACTTATTATCTTTGGCGGTAAAACAACCTACTATGGTTGCTGCTACTATTGCTAGTTGGAAAAAGATGACGAATCTTATTAGGTTTATGACTTGTTTTTTAGTTTCCATTAGTAATACTCCCACATATAAGACCTATCACCATATTCATCAACATTCCATCTATCACCTGCACCGTCTACAAATGACTCAGTATCATCAAGACCATCACTCATGAATCCAAACGGAGCCATATCTTGTTCGATCTGATTCTTTTGTTCATCATATAATCTTTTACGGATATCATCATCCGTCATCTCCTTAAAGTAATCTTGAGCAACTAACCATGCAAAGATTACGAGACACATTGCGAGGTCATCATTACATCCTTCTTCTGCCTGGAATGTATTCTTTGTTTGAATGAACGTGGTCAACTCAGCAATAGTATCATAGTCACAAAGAAGAAGTTTATCGGATTCGATTAATGACTTTAAGTTCAATGATCCAATTTGTTTAACCGTCTTACTCATCTTGACACCCAGTTGTGTCTTCTTACCAGAAAATCCTTGTCCTACAACTTGACCTGCTCTACCTCTCATTGAACACATCAAAAGGTTCTGGTATTCTAAGTCATAGTTTATGATTGATGCAACTTGATCACCAATATCATTCACTTCACATAAGATATAAGCATTATTATATGCCTTTGCAAACTCATAGATGACACTAGGAAAGATCATAGGTTTGATCGTATTGTTCCTATATTTTGCAACTAACTTGTATGGGAACTCTGTGACATCAAACACACAAAAGGCAGAGTAATCTTTTTCTACACCTCTAGCAACGTCAACAGTTACGACATAATTGTGTTCTGATTTAGGGTTTTCAAATATATCTCCACCATTACTTCTACCAATAGGATCATCATACGATAAAGCTTTCAATTTTGCAGGAGCAATCAACGTATCAATAGATCCTAAGAACTCACACTCAAACTCAACTCGGAACTGTTGTTCTGATGTGTTCTTAATTGTTTGTTCTTTCCACGCCTCGTCTCTACCTGGAACTTCTGACCAATGAACATCTGTAGTTACATATTCATTCCTACCAAGTTCCGCATCATGCCATAATCTATAGAAGTGATTCATACCCTTGGGGGTAGAAACGATAATCACTTTTGTAGATTTACCAGATGAAATCGTAGGATATACAGAACTGAAGAAGTCGTCTGCAATATGGTTTGGAATGAACGCAAATTCGTCCAAGAAGATGATGTTGAAAGACATACCACGAACAGCAGAAGCAGATGTCGATGCAGCAACAATCTTTGATTTATTTTCTAGTTCCATAGAACCCTTGTTCCATGCAACGATACCCTGTTGCATCCACATGGGTAGAGCTTCATATGCTGTTTGAAGTCTTCCTAATAGTTCTCTGGCAGTTGCAGCTTTGTTTGCAAGTATACCAATATTAACGCTATCGTTGAAGAGTGCATAATGGAGGAGATACGAAACAACGGTTGTTGACTTTCCCGACTGTCGGGGCATCTTACAGATGTTGAATCTATTTCCATGGAAGTTTCTTACTAATTTTTCCTGAAAGGGGTACATTTCAAAAGGTACAAGACCTTTATCAAGGTTAATGATTCTGATATACTTTTCAGTAAAATATACAGGATCGTCTTTACACTTCAAATACTCCCTGATATTATCTTCTGTCCAATCTACAGCTACATTAGCTTTCTTTAGATTGGGATTACCAAGATATACGTCAGCTTGATTTACCATTTTTCACTTTCCTCAATGCTAACAGAATCATTTGTAACTCGGAACTACTTCTGAGTTCCTTTGCGGTTATATCTGGTGATTTTAATTTAGGGCTTCTTTGTTTTAAAGCACCAACCTTTAACATATTAGTAAGTGCTTGTTCCAGTTCTTTTCTGGCACTATTTCTTTTCTTCACCAGTCCCACCATTTTTTAGAAATTTTTGCAAGTCAGCTGTAGATCCAATAAACAATGCATTATTCGTCACACTGTTTGGACCCTTTGCATCTTCTTTATTTAAGTCTTTCATCTTTTGTTGCAGATCAATTAACTTATCCGTAGCATCTGCAACGTTCTTAATTAACTGACCAGCAACCTCGTATGCTCTTGGAGAATCACTTTCCTGCGATAACTCAAGAATTCCATTTACAGCCTCTTGACCTTTTTCAATCAAAGAGTACAATTGAGCTCTTGTGTACTCATAATCTTTTTCAGACTCCTGTTTACCATCTCTGATTTTAGGAGGTGCCTTAGGTTTCTTCACAATCTCCTTATCTACTGGAGTTGCTTCAATGTCTAATGCCTGATCAATTTTATCAAATTCACTACTCATTATGTTTATTCTGTATATGGGTATTTAGCTCTTATTTCTGCAACCTTTGAATCGTAATCGGATTGAGTTGCTTCTCCTCTCTGAACTTTGAAGAAGAGGGGATCTGCTTCATTGAGAAATGCCTGTTGACGTTGAAACCTATTGTATTCGTTGAGTGCCAATTTGTCCTCTTCAACAGCAGCTGCATCCACGAGACTTTGATCGAATTCAAAAGGCGTGGTATCACTGATATCTCTATCAAAAACCCCAATGTCATCTTGAATTAAAAGATTCTTATCAGGATACGCTTTGCGAATTGCTCTATGATTGTATTTCATCACTTAACCTCCGTTACGGTGATACGACTCCAAGTTCTTCTACCATTGGCGTTATCCCCATCAAATGAATCTCGATTGATATAGTAATCATAAGCTGATGTAGTTTGGTTTCTAACAACGAATCTATATGTAATTGTAGAAGTGGTATTCGGTGCATCCAGATATGGATCTATAGTAGCTTGATCGATTCTATAGTTGAGATTAGTATACGGTGCAACGACTGCCAGTGATCCTTGTCTAAATCCTGAACCTGATGGAATGATATTAGTATCTACACCACCAACAGTTCTCCTAATACCATATAAGAAAGCATAATCATACTGGAAAGAGTCTGCAAAGATAGCACCTTCAATTAGAAACTTACTACTTGCTGAAGTAGGAGTAATATCAACACTAAATGGTAATGCTGCAAAGGAACCTTGACCAGGCACACTAATACTTGTAGACGTACTATATATGGTCTGTTTGCAGTTTGGTGATGCATTCAGTCCAGTAAGACCAGAACCATTACCATTAAATGCATCAGCATATACAGTTGCAAATCTATTAGTATCAAGTCCTATATTGTATTGACTGTCTGAAGCTGGTAAGATACCATCAGAAGTTATCCAAACTCTTTCTTGTCTACTACCCCCAGGTGTCTTTGTTGATAATCTCATACTATCATCAACATGAGAGTATAATATTCGACCAGCAGGATCACCCGTAAGAGCTCTAAAATCAACCCTACCACTAGCAGGAGTCCTGAGTTCTAAAGTAGAAGGTGAAAATGTACCTGTTGTGTGAACTCTTATCGTAGATCCACTACTATTAAACAGATGCAGTTGCTCAGCTGGAGCATCGGTCCCTATTCCAATCTGACCATTTGTATCTATGCGAGCTTTCTCAGATCCATTTGTTTCAAAAGAAATGGTATTTGCTTCTGGGAATTTGATAGATGTGTCAGAATCAGATGCATTTGCAATATGTCCATTAACAGAAATACCACTACTGAACGTGGAAAGTCCACTTACAGTCTGAGTTCCAGTAACTTGAACACCATCTCTTAAGTATGTCTCTCCAGTAACATCCAAGTTTCCTGAATAGAATCCTGTAGTTGCTGTTAGTATTCCCACGTTAAGTTGTGGAGTTCCAGTTAGTCCAGAGGCATTACCACTAACATCTCCCGTTAAATTACCAACAAAACCTCCAGTGGAAGTTGTGACTCCTGTAATCTCAACGCCCCCGTTTTTGGTTTCCAGGCAGAGAGTATTATTGTAGTAGAGTTCTACACTTTTTCTAAATCTATTAAACTTTGCAATAGTAGAGTTCGCTTCATCAGTATCAAAAATAATGTCTCCACTATTACCAGAAAACTTCTGTCTGAACCTAGTATTGGTTCCATCCATGAAGAGCATGGTCTCTCCACCTGTACCAAGATTCAACTTAACGTTATCTTGATATGTGGATGGTTGTGTATATCCGAGTGGACTATCAACACTGGTTGCATTGAGTGAACCGATAGTTGCCGAAGAAATACCTACAAAATTAAAGTTGGAGTTAGCTGATGTATTAATACCAGGGTATGCAACATTAACTGTTGAGATTCCAGAGACAGGATCGGTAATAGTAATACCAAATCCAAAGTCCATCGTAACTGCAACACCTACAGCAACGCCATCTCTACGGATATTCTGACCAGAAGATTGTGCAACAACACCTGTAAGACTTGCACCAGAACCAACAAATTCTGTTGCAGTTACAACTCCAGCAGTAATATTAGAGACATTGATGTCTGGAGATCCTGTTAATCCTTGGGAATTTACAGATAAGGTAGATATTCCAGCAGTTGTTGCATAACCAGCAGTTCCTGCACTAGTTGCATAACCAGCAGTTGTTGCAGTTAAAGCATTACCACTGGTGTCTTGATTACCTGCAATGTTTACACCAGGCAGATCAATATCAATTGTTCCATTGAAATTAATTCCTCCAATGGTTCTTGTCGTTTCTAATGCACTTGTTACACCTGCTTTAATTGCATACTCCGCAGTTGTTGCAATACCAGCAACTTCAGCCAGAGAAGAGATACCTGCATTTCTGGCATATGGAGTATAAAGTGCAGTGGTTGCCAAACTGGCGAGAGAGGCAGTTCCTGATAAGTTACCAATGAATGTTCCTGTAGCAAAACCTACTGCAATATCTGGACTTCCTGTCAGTCCTTGTGCAAGTTTTGCGACGTTTGCAGTTTCTGCCGTTCCTACTACGTTACCAGTAACGTCACCTACAAGAGGTCCATAAAAATTACTATGAATAGTATCCGCAGTAATATCATCAGGCAAGAAGAAGTCTAATAACTTACCACTGTTGATATTGGATGCATTAGTATAGTAATCTTTGGGTTGTCCACCGAGGAGATTGGAATCACTACTGATACCAGAAGTTTTGGCGTAACTTACCAGATTGGTAGCATCACCAAAAGTTTCATATAATTCAGTGAAGTTGGAGTTTACTTTGATGGCTCCCTGTCTCAGGGTATCACCCGTTCCATCGTTTACGCTGTTACCAACACCAATCGATTGTTTAGACATTATCCACAGGGACTAGTATTCTATATCCTATTTAGACTTGCTTAGACATCCTCGTCCTTTGATGGACTGTATACTTTGCCATCATTATAGTCATACCTGAATTCACTGAACCCAAAATCATCAGCAGGTTCAATCAATGCAGTATCCTGAGGAGTGATTACATTGAGTGCTGCACCGAAGTCGTGATTGGTAATCATAGTGCTATATTCACCTCTTCTAACAGTAATCCTATTACCTGCAATGGACTTAATTTTCATTATTTCAGAATCAATCTCAATAAATGTATCCACAACCAAACTGGTTGCATCAGATACTTCGAAAGAAACTACCTTAGAATTAACAACTTCTCCAAGTGTAGTTGTACGATCTTGATTGTAATCTTTGATTGCAAGAGGTTCTGCGGTATAACGAACTTGTCTGGAGGCGTTCTTGAGATTATCGGTATTGGTCATGTAATCAACCTGAACCTTCTTAATGAGACCCTCATTAGTAGAAGGTAGAGGACCATACATGTAGGTCTTTGCTGTAAAGTTTAAAGTATAAACAATCTCTCTTCTTGTCAAATAATCCTCAGTATAATTATCTTCAAAACTAATACTTTCCAATACAATAGGAACGTCTTTCTTTTCTCCCAATACATCAAGCATATCAATGGTCAAATTGAAACTTGGTTGAAAATATGGTAAGATCTGTTCCACAATCTGAAGTGCATCCTCATTCAATCTCGCAAGAATATTCAACTGAATTGCGATATTGTATGGTACAGGCATGAACGTTTTGTTCAACTCGCCAGTAACACTATTAACGGCTTTAAAAGTCTGCATTGTTGAGACTTTTCTTGACCCATCATATTGAATACCAATCATCTCGAAAGACATTCTGGGAAGATCCACACTAGAAGCAGTTCTTGCAGATCCTTCAGTTCTTAATTCGGGTCTTTGTTCTAACCTTGCTAAGAATTTCTGAACTGGTCCATATGCAATAGGAACTTTAACCACACTAAGGTTTGCACCAGCACTAGTCTTGGTGCGTACTTCCATGTCGTTAAACAAGGTTCCGAATGCAATAATAGTCTTTCGGATTACTTGATGATAAAAATGTGGGGCTAACATGATATGACCAAATTATTAACTATTTAGAACTCGCCAAATGGGTTCCTTTCTGAGAAGTCAAGAATCTTGTCTGCCTCAGTCTCGATGTTTTCATTATCACCAAATCCCGTGTTATCACCACTGAAATCAATAGTAGAGATCGTGTAACTAACTCCAGCACCAACAACAGATTCTCCAATGACAAAACTACCATCAACTCTGGTAAGTTCGAGAGTCTTATTGGGCATGTTCCAAGATTTGACAGTACCCTTGGTTCCACTTTCCAGACCTTCAACTTCCATACCTCTTTCATATTCTCCGAAGGATGGATCTCTAACAGAGTCAATACCGACAGTAGGATAGTTAAATGTATATCCTGCACCAGCACTACGATATCTAATTTGTGTGAGAGATCCTGTAACATCCAGAACTGCCTCTGCACTGACATTATTAATTGCAGTGGATGTTCCAACCGATGAAGGAATGAAGATTGGTTGAACGTATATATTTGGTGTAGTCGAGTATCCAACACCACCAGTGATGATGCCTGCAGGTCCCATAACACCTGTATTGATTACGGCAGTTGCAATACCACCACCTGAACCGCCGCCACCAGAGATGGTTACTGTAGGTGGACTTTGATATCCAGTACCAGGATCGATAAGGAGAATTCTATCGATACCCAATCCAGTGTTTGCAGTTCTACTTGTCATAATAGCAACCGCAGTTGCCTGTACACCTCTATCTGGTTCAGTAATATAAACCAGAGGAGTATTCATGAAACCTTGTCCAGTTTCTTTAATGAAGATTGAATCCACCTTCAGTCCATCCATAACAGCGACTGCCTGTGGGACAATATTATCGCAGGTTTGAATATACTGTGCTACTTCACTAGTGTGTAAATCAACTTCCTGTTCTGTAGTAGTTGTGGGAATTTGAGTATCTATAGCAGTTCTAAACTGGGTATCAGTGGTATGTAAAATAGTGACGTGATCAAGAACACCAATATATCCAGCTGTTCTTGTTGGAGCTCTACCTGCACCAGCAACGTCAGCACCCAGTTGCAGCACATCATTACCGATGAATGGAATTGGGTCTACGTTGGCATATGGTCCTTGAGAGACTCCATTGACACTGATCCTTGCGTCTGTGCCTACCTGAACGATTCTAACGAAGTTCCAAGCATTCAGATTCATCCTCTGAGAAGATGAAGTGGTTGTCTGTGCCGATGCGAATCTAATTTTACCATCAGGTAGATGGAAGATCTTGATCCTATCGGACCACATTAAAACACCACCAAGATTTACATCTGGTTCCAAATCAGTTGGGTAATACCAGAAACTAATTACAATCCTGCCATTTCTTCCATCAATTGTCGATGGGAACACCAATCTAGAATTTTCTACATCTGTCGCAGCTGTGTGTTCAAATGCATTATTACCGAACTTAACTGATGTTGCAGTAGTTCTATTCGGTGGACTGAATGTAACGGTAGGAATTTCTAGGTGATTTGAACCAGAATCTGTAACTGTGATACTGGTTATTGCTTTATCGGTTAAAGATGCAGTCGCTGTTGCACCTCTTCCTTTTTCTGGATTAGCAATAGTTACACTAGGAGTAGTAACATAACTACCATCATTGACCATATCAATATATTGAACAGACTTCACATCGGTGAATGTAGAAGCATATCCAATACTTGCAGCTGCAGAAACTGCAGTGTCACCAATCATCTTGATGATTACAGCAGTACCCTCTCCACCAAGAGGTTCAATAATATCCTCACCTTGCATACCAGTTTCAACATCAGAGATGTCAATGATCTCATCTTTATACTCAAAGATCTCACATCTGAGTTCATACATGAAGAGATCATTTAACTGATAGAAAGGAACCTTTCCTTCCACATACTTAATCTCAAATAAAGCATTATCTAAAGGAAGATAAATCAAGTCGCCTTCTTGAGGTCTATTAGTTAATTTAACAGTACCTTCTGGATACATCTCCAAGAATGGACTGATGAAATCATCATACCTTTCTTTAGAAATTACTAATTGAATCTCATCTGTTGCACGAACACCAAACTTTGTTAGAATATCTGATGGAGTACCAAACCCCTCAAAGTTGGTTAGATATGCTTCGATTCGGAAACTATCATCGAATCTAGAAGCATTAATCTCTTTAATTACTGTTGCTTCATTAATGATCTTTCTAGGAAGATACAAGACATCCTGACCAAACATCTTAAGATGTTCGTTCACCAAATCCTGAACTAACCTCTGTTCACTAGGTGATCCGTGTAAGAAAAAAGGACTTAAAGGCATTATCCGATCATGTCTAGAGGTGGCATTGCATATTCAGTCATTAGTCTCTCTTCATGGTCTTCGATCTCTCTCTGAGCATCATCGAACAGTTGTCTACCATTCATTTCAAGACCGCCAGGAAGTTTGACCCCTTGGAATTTGATCAAGTTCTGACCCCACTGTCTCTTGATTAAAGAAGTTGTATATCTCTTTAACCAAGGATCGTTGTAAACAGAAGTTGCGGATTGTGGATCCACTTCTCTGTAACAATCAATAAGAATATAATGATTAGCCGTGACTTCACCAAGGTCAATATCTAAGTATAGTCTTCTATTTTTCTTGTTGAACCTAACCTGAGCATCAGGATTGATCATATAATCAAGAGTCTCAAGGTAAGATTTTACCATTCCATAATTTAACAGATCGATTGCTCCGTAGTAATATAAATCATTCAGGAACAATTGATATTTGATATTGAATAATCCGTCCGAAACGGATGAAGAGTCAATCTTGAAGATCTTGTTTACTCCAATGATTGAATCTGGAAGAGGTAGATAATTAGCACCTTCCTCATATTCCATTGTAGAGACGCCGCCGTGGGTACTAGTCCCAGTGGTAGTAGAAGCAATACCTGCAAAAGTATCCTTCTCCACTTCAAGCAACTTATGCTTGAGAAAAACTCTGTCTATTCCCTCACCATGTCTTTCATGGTATAATTGGATGGCATCATCGATCAGATCCTCAACTTGATCGTCGTCAACGTTGATCTCCAATACTGGTTTACCGAGTTTCCTTAGACAGTATTCCTTCAACTCGTCTCTACTAGAGGGCTTTGCCATTCCCAAACTCTATAGGTTTCTCCAAAGTATTTATGATCTTACTAACTGGTTACAAAGGATTTATTGGTTCTCACTTCAGACAAGCACTAGGTGAAATGGGTGAGGACAAAGTGATTGGTGTCAATCAGGACAATGCCTGGGAGTTTGTCAGCAAGTTTGATGAATGGGATAAACTTAAATTAATTATTCATAATGGAGCAATGTCTTCCACCACAGAGAAGAACTGGATGACTATTGCACACTACAATCAAAACTTCACTGCTCATCTCTTCGGAAAAGCAATAGAGTATCAGATTCCTATTAAATATGCATCCTCTGCTTCAGTGTATGGGAATCAAAAGAAGAATAGAAAAATTATAAACCCGTTAAACCAATACGCCATTTCAAAACTAATCATTGACTACTATGTCTTAGACCATATAGACAAATTCAAACATATTCAAGGATTTAGATACTTTAATGTATATGGAACAGGAGAAGATCATAAGGGTGATCAAGCAAGTCCTATCAGTAAGTTTACCAAACAAATCAGAGAGACTGGAGAATTAACGTTATTCGAAGGTTCTGATAAGTTTTATAGAGACTTTGTGTGGGTAAAAGATGTAGTGGATGTTGTTCTTAACAATACTGCTGATAGTGGTATCTACGATGTTGGTACGGGTAATCCAGTATCATTTGAAACTGTTGCTGAATTAGTCGCAAAAAAAGAGAAGGGAACCATAAAAAGGATCCCCTTCCCAGAACATCTTAAAGGTAAATATCAAGACTATACCTGTGCTAACAATTCATGGTATGAACATGATTACACTACTGTTGAAAGATATCTTGGAAGTGTATAAATCCCGTCGCAATGTATTTTTCATTTGAAGTGGGCATCTCTCCTTCATGTGCAAAGAGATAACTACATGGAAAGATAAGAACTTTTCCTGCTTCTGGTTTGATTGTTACATTGAGATCTGGAAACGATGTGCAACCACCCTCTTCAACATCATTTAGATAAGCAATAACTGCAAAGACTCTCGTAGCGTTTGGACCCGCAGTTTGATCAAAGTGTTCTAGGAAATGACCCCTGTCCTTTGGATACACTCGTACTGAAATATCTCGAAGAACTAGAGGTTCTCCCTTTGGAGTTAGATGTTCCGACTCATACTTCTCATATGCCCTAAAAAATCCTTGAGTTAGAAAATGGGATATAGCGTCATCAGGTTTAGGATATGCCTGAGTTGCAACTTTCTTAGTCCAATTCACGACTGAACCATTGGAATGGTCCATTGTTTTTCCGTCGTGATGTAATTCTGGAGTATTCTTAAACCAGTCAATAATAGTATGACATTCTTGCTGATCGTAAATGTCATAACAACAAATAAATTCACTCAGTTCCATTCAGTCTCCTGGAATGATACGATTACTATCTTCATCAAAATGTTCTGAACTAAACTCAAATAGTTCTGTGTCTTCCATGGCATACATTCTATGTTTCATTCCAACTGGAACATGAAATTTATCACCACGTTCTAAAACGTCTACCGTTGCCATTTCAATGTTGTCATCCCATCCATAGTAGATTCTGATTTTTCCACTCTGAACATAAAAGACTTCATCTTTTAGTTTATGGTAATGCCATGAACATTTTTTTCCTTTTGCAAGGAAAAGAAGTTTACCGCAGTATTGATCGCAGTTTACAATCCACTTTTCATATCCCCACCCTTTAGGTACGAATTTAATTGGATTGCCCTGCCTCGGTCTTGAAGAAATCTCCATCGTTTATACCTTTATCGTCAATGTAATAATCGGCAGAAGGTTTACCTAAACGTAAATCGGTAAACATGCATCCCCAATTACAAAGTTGTTTTAAAGTCAACTTGTAAAATGCATCATGTGCTTTTTGACAGTCATCATTAAATCTACCCATACCTCTAGCAGTAAAGTAGATTACCTCATTGCCTTTAATATATAGATCGTTTATTTGACAGATTCTATCATATCGGGGGACTGCGTGAGTATACTTTTCCTCACCCTCACCAGGATAACAGATAGTGCCATCAATGTCTACCACATATTTCATAGTTGTCCAATGTCGTTTTGTGTTAGTGTATAAACGCCAGGATGTTGAACCGACATCGCTGCAGCACGGTTTGCATAATCAATCGAAACCTGCAAGTCATGGGTTTCCAAATGTCTTTTAACTAATGCGGCCAAGAATGTGTCTCCTGCACCAGTTACATCATACACTTTAACTTGGGACTCTAACGTAAAGGTAATGCCTGCCCACTTAGCACCCGCAGCACCCATCGTAACAATCATATGAGTATCGTGAGGCATATCTTCGTGTTTCTCTAAAAGATCATATTCTTTCTTATTGATCTTGTAGAAAACATTATCTTTATGATATAATTTTCTCTTTTTTGTATCTACGAAAATAGGGCCATTGAAACTTTCAATAATCTCTTTCATCCTATCTTCGGGTAGAAAACCTTTACCATAGTCAGAAATGACCATGACATCAAATCCGCCAAAGTGGATAAACGATGATCTAAGTTGTGCTGCGGTGATGGGACTGACTTCTTTGTCTTCGTCCATCCTCATTAATTGGTAACCACTATTCTCATCGATGAAACGAGTCTTAATGATATGTTCTTTATGAGTTAATAGATCTGTAGCAACACCAAAAGATCTCAAATTATTATTGACATTGGCTGCCATTCCTTTGGTCTTCTCACTCCGAGAATACTTCAATACTGGAACAGGAGCTTCGGGACTTAATCTATCAACAGTACCGTAAACATATTCATCGTCACATGTATCTCCAAGGACGATTGCCTTAAATGTATCACTCATAATTTCTCAAAATTGTTTGAATGACTTTTGTAGAAGAATATCCGCCGACTCTTGGTAAGTGTCGAACTTCCTTTGCAAAGTCTGCTCCAACAACATCACCATTCTTCCAGTCTCCTCCCAAAAGAAGAATATCTGGACTATACATTTCGATCAAATCTTCTAATTCTTTCCTACTATTAAAATAGTGTACAGTATCTATGTAACGAATAGATTGTAACATTGACATCCTATAGCATAAATCATTAATAGGCTTAGAGGGACCTTTGTCGTTCCTAATCTTTTCGTCCGTATCTGTCGCTACAATAAGTTTATCTCCTAGAGAAGCACCGACTTTAAACAATTCAATATGCCCTGGGTGCAAAATATCAAATGTTCCGTTAGTAAAAACAATCTTCACTTAGGTTCTCCGTACTGTCCATATTTTAAAAATTTCTGATACTCACTATGATTCACTGGTAAGAAAGTTCCTGGGCCACCTAAGAAGATGAAGAACATTTGAACCAATCTCCAAGTATCTCCAGTAAACATTCCAGGTTTAATATAACCTGTATGGAGAATGTTTGCAGGATACATTACAAACCTATTATACTTCATTTCGGCAAGATGTATCAGTTCCCACTCCTCCTCACTATCTGTAATATAATTATCGTAATAGGGGTACTTATTTTTCTTCTTTAACCAGTTATCTATTTTATCTGGATTGCCCAGTTGATCACCTTCTAAGGTATAAAATGATGTGCCACCTGCACATTCTTCATCCTTATTAAGATATACAGTTGCAGCATATAACATCCCACCATCATCATCCACATGGGGGACAATAGGTTTTAGATTTTCTGATTGAGTCACATTGACACAGAATGTCAATCCCTTAATGGAATCTTCTACCCTAGCAGGAGTAATTTTTTTCTCCTTCATGTGATCTCCATAAACACTACCAAAAATGTTAGTAAAGAATGGAGTTAATGATGAGAAATCATAGTATGCATCTACCCTGTGGCCAGGCGCCCCTGCCAAAATAATTGGATTATTCGTACATGGAATCTGTAAGGCCAGATCTCTAACCATTTCTGGGTTCTTGTAGAAGTTATCAATAGTGACAATTTTGGATTTCTCTGGTCCAATTGTATGAACACTTGCTTCTAGATCATCACCCAAAGCAAATACTTCATGTTCATCAATAAAAGCTTTTTTCATGGATCTAACGCAACGAACATCATTTGAATTAATCTATAGAGATCACCAGTAAACATATCTGGTTTCATATAAGCAGTATGTACTACATTGCCTGGATACATTACCAGACGATTATATTTCATTTCTGCAACACTGAGTAATTCCCAATCAGGAACATTATCAGTGTCTGTAATATAATGATCCCAGAATTTTTCTTTACCTTTTGATTTTAACCACTGACCAATATCTTCATTGGTAATGGATTGTTTACCATTTAACATATAGAACGAAGTCCCGCCCTGGCACTCCTCAGGCGTGTTTAAATAGATTCCCGCAGCAAATAACATAGAATCCCTATCATCGATGTGTGGGGTCACTGGCGGTAGGTTTACGGACTGATTAATGTTGACACAGAAGGGAGTTGTACGAACTGACTCATAAATTTGGTCATCACTAACATTCTCTGTCAAATCCCCATATACAGTCCTAAACAAGTGTCTAAAAATAGGATATAAAGATTCGAAATCATAATGACCAAACACTCTAGTGCCAGGAGTTCCTGCCATTATCTTTGCATTCTCTGTCGGAGGAATACTTAAAGTAAGATCTCTAACCATGTCTGGATTCTTGTAGAAGTTATCAACAACAACTACACGAACTTCTTCTGGTCCAATAACATGAACACAAGCTTCCAGATTTGGATTTACTTCAAAGACTTCTTTTTCATTAATAAAGGGTATATTCATTTCCAAGGATTAACCGCTTTTTCTGTAAGATAATTTAAAGATGCAAAGTTATCTACTACTTTCTCAGCGACAGGAAGATAATCATATTTACCAACTTCATTATCAAGGAATCTTTGTAAAAGTTCTCTAGAAAATTGTGGTGGCAGATCTATGTCTTTACTGCAAACTGGATAATCCAATTGTTTCAACCAACAGAACCAATTTGCACCTGAGAACATTTCTTTACCTACATCATTGATACTCTTAGCTGCATACGCAAAGTCATTTGCATACCATTCCAGAGTTGGTGAAGATTTATAATTCTGTTTAACCCATAACCAGAACTTACCTTCTTGTTTTGGTCTAGAATAATGCATATTCACAAAGTCAATAGAATTCTCATAGAATGCCTTCATGTTTGCATTATACAAATCAATATCATGTTGATCGTAATTACGAGTCTTAATTCTCCTCAAAAACTCCCAAGCGCCTGCTGAGATGAGTCCAATACCTGTACTCTCCAGTGGTTCAATAAATCCACCCGATAACCCAATATTAACAACATTCTTCTCCCAGAAATTGCGAATGTAAAAAGGAGTCCAATCTAAAACTTTAAGACTGCCCTTTTCCAATCTTTGATCCCAATATTCAATAAAGAAATCTGCAGCTTCATCTATAGGAGTAACACTTCTATTGAATACTAAACCTGTTCCATACCTTTTACTTGTAGGAATTTTCCAAATCCATCCATGTTCTACAGCATCACATGCAGTATATGGTTTTAATTCCTTAGTTCTATCAATGTATGGAACATGACCAGCAACGGCAGTATCACAGAAAAGTCTATCAGTGAGATCTACTCTATCTTTATCTTCTCTAAGTAAACCTTTAAATCCAGTGCAGTCTACGAAAAAATCTGCTTCATGACAATCACCATTAGCAAGACTTAAAGAATGGATATATCCATCCTGAGTTCTATTGACAGACATAACATCAGCTTCTATAAAGTTAATTCTGTCAGAAATCTTTCCTTTAATGAATTTTACAAGAAGAGAAGCATCAATATGTTGTGCATAGATTTTTAAATTATCAGGATCTATTTTATTATCTCTAACTGCTGCATTGTAATGAATTTCACAATCAGTCTTTTTGTTAGGAAAATGTTCTTGATTCTGTGACCACAATTCATGTATTGTAATATCTGATCCTGGGAAAATACCAAGACTATCCAAATTAGGGAATGCAAAGGGGTGCCAAATATCTTCACCTTCGCCTTTCCAATTTTCAAAAAGAATACCACCTTTAAAAGTAGATGTTACCTCACGAAACCATTCTCGGAGTGGAAATCCACAATCATCCATGAATGCTTTAAAACTAAGGATGGTTGCTTCACCAACTCCAACAGGATTACCACCATCAGTTTTATCGATAAGACTAATAGTAGTATCCTTGGTAATATTATTTAAAAGTAAAGCGGCAGTCATCCATGCGGAAGTGCCACCTCCCACAATGGTAATTCTTTTTGCATCTCTCATTGATTAGGGACCTCAATCATTAACTTATACTCGGGAAGATATAGATATTCAATATCACTTTCTACAAGAGTTCGAACAGCATCGTGCAAATCTTCTACTAATGGTTCTCCTCCAAGATTGAAAGAGGTATTAAAGATGATTGGGCATCCAGTTTTGTTATAGAACTCAGTAATTAGTTCGTGGTAATGTTTGTTTTGATCTTCAGTAACGGTCTGAATTCTACATGTATCATCAACGTGAATGATGGCAGGAATCTTTTCTTTAATTCCTTCCTGACACTTGACTGCATACATCATGAAAGGAGTTTCATCCATTCCACGAAGATCGAACCATTCATGAACATGTTCTTTTAGAATAGAACCAGCAAAAGGTCTGAAGTATTCACGACGTTTTACCGTATTTACAAAGTCCTTTCCATCGGGATCACGAGGGTCATAGACAAGAGAACGATTACCTAATGCACGAGGACCCGCTTCGGACTTACCCTGCCAGACTGCGACAATATTTTTATCAGTAATTAACTCAACAACATCTGCATCATTAGCTTCAAATACTCTATTCGCACCTGCCTGATCCGCAATATCGACAATTTCACTACGAGTGTGATTATATTCAAATCCAGTATAAAGGTCGTGAAGAGGACCTTTGATTCTAGTATCGGTTGGATTTAATCTATGATGCATCAACATTGCAGCACCAAGTGCAGTACCTGCATCATTACTTACAGGTTCAACAAACAGATTGATACCTTCACCTTCCAATTGTTCAAGATACCAATAGTTTGCAACACAATTCAATGCATATCCACCCGACAGAACTACGTTCTTCTTACCACTAATCTTTACAGCATATCGAATCAAATCAAGAACCATTGCTTGAGATTGCGTCTGAATTGCATACGCAAAATCTCTACGATTATCAAGTTCTGTTAGATCATATTGTTTGTTCTGTGCTTTCTCATAGAGTTCATAATCCGTTCTAAGGAATGGAAATCTACCCTCATTGACGAACGCGCCGTTGGGGTAATTTGGAGAAATCACATCTCTATTAGTGGTCTTCCAATCAGAAGTACCATTAACGTCACCATAGATTGCAGGAATCTTATCATTGGGTTTTCCATATGGGAAAAGACCCATGGTCTTACCAGCCTCAATGGGTTGGAAACCACAGTAAGAAGTTGCAGCCTCATATGCCTTAACAATACCTGCACTATCATCAAGAACTAACTCGTAAGTAGAACCAGGTTCCCCTTCTTCAGTAGCATCAAACTCAGGGAACCTATGAGAAATGTATGGTCCTCTACCACCCAAATGTTTATAGAGTGTCTTGAATTCGTGAGGATAACCACAATCAAAGATTGATTCTAATTCCCACACAGTTTCATTACGACCATTCATATTCATAGGAATGAATGTTCCTGCACCATCAACAATAAGTGCAACAGCATCTTCAAAACCAGAACGGTAGAAGGCACATGCCGCATGAAGTTTATGGTGGTTTCTACTCAGGTCAATAACCTGGGGATGACCTGGGTGCAGTTCTGCCTTTCTATCGATGAGACCTAATTTTCGGGCAAGACCTGTATAAACATCATCCCCAGTGAAATCAATATGTCCAGCAGCACCTGTATGCCCTGGTGTTTCTCTGAGAGGTTGAGTATGTGCAATGACTAGGTAATCTAATCGATCCGTATACTCTTTAATTTTCATCATGGCAGCAAATGGGCCGCCATCGTATTTCTGTCTAGATAGTCTCTCTTCCTCTACAGAAAAGATAACTTCCCCATCTTTGAGGAGACAAATACCGCCATTGTGGCCTCTAGTGAGACCTGCAATCCATTGTGCCATAACAAACTCCTAATTACTTCGAAGACTTGAGAAGGTTCTCAACTTCGGATTTAAACCCCTTATTTGGTTTTACTGCTGTAGATGGAATTTTCAACTTGGTGGGTTCCATGGTTGAAAACTGTAAATTATTCTGAACAGGTGTAGGTGCAGCACACTGTTGACCTTCATTCTGTGTCAGTTGTTCTAAACTTGGACCAGTATACTTAACTGATTTGCCAAGTCTCTTTCTCGCAGAAGTAATAACTTCTCTTACTTGTGCATCAGACATTTCACATGCCTGATCATTATATCTAGTACGTTCTTCATCCATCGTAATTCTGATTGGATCGTACTTTCTTCTACCTTCACCAACATCAACAATATCAAAATCCTTGAAGTCTGGATACGAAATGTTAATTGGGAATGTAGAACCAATAACAACAGTTGCTGTTTTCTTTAATGCTTTTGCGATGTGTTGTCCTACACTATCACAACCAATAAAATGATCAGCACCATCAATAACTCCAGCCCAAATTCGAATGTCTTCGATTTGTGGACGAGCGACTTTGTGTTTTGCCTTTTCTTCATTTTCTTCAACTGGGAAGTGAATTTCACTCATGATAGCAACAGCATAATCTTTTTTAAGATCATTGATGATATCAACTGTATTGACCATGTTCATACTTCGTGAACCAGGATCAACAACAAAATCCCCCACACTGGTAACTCCTCTACCAAAAGGTTGAATAATAACAACCTTTTCTTTACCAGTTCCTGCTTTAATTTCTGTAAGAATATTTTGTGCCGTTACAACTTCCATCTTCGAAAGATGGATACTTGGATCTTGCAGTTCTCTGGGTTCATCAAGCTCATTGATAATGATATCAAAAGCCTGTGCAAGATTACATTTTTGATTATAGTAGTGCCAACATCTGTAGGGTTCTGGACTTACGAGATCCCTATGAATCAAATGTTCTTCGAATAAATTTTTGTGCCAGGAATCATAACACTTGTTATGAAGAACTGGGTGTCCTTTATAAAAATCTGTGCCCGCCTCACAAACGATAACAAAATCGTCGTGGGTTTCGGCGTATTTTTCCAATGCTGGGATAGAAGACAGGACTCTTCCTGCTCCACCATTAATAAAGAATGCTTTAGGTCTCATGTCAAAGATTCAATTTGAAAGTATTTAGGGGTCTTTTCAGACCCCCTTTTTTATACTATATCAAAGACCAGGATTCTGATCTTCTGTTGGTTTTGCACGTTCCATTTGTGCCAAACCTTCTGCAACTGCACGAGCTTCCTTCTCTTTCTTACGAGCTTTAGCTGAGGCAGTCATAGTCTCGTATCTAGAAGATTCCGAGTCAGGATGGACAGGTGCCATCATAGCAGCGACTGCGGGAGGAATGCCCTGCTCTGTAACCAGAGTAGGCCAATCTCTCAACTTCTGTCTATAAGATGTCCAAGTTTCTACCATTGCAGTAGGCATATCGGAAGAAATTTGACCGTCACTGTTGGTCAACATGGTGTTTCTGGTTTCTCTAATATCTTCTACACCGAACCAGTCATCATTTGCTTCACCAAGAATAACTTCATTAACGCTCATCATTCTTGCGGTTGGAACACCATCAACAACTCTTACTGAGTCCATATCCCAGATAAACTTGGGAAGGATGGGAAGACTGTATTGGAATCTCTCATATCCTTCCAGTGCAGGAGATTGTGGGTGGTTTGCAACAGATCCTGCTGCATCTCCAGTCTGAGGATTAAGAGTTTCGTTGTCTGGAAGAACTGGACCAGAGAACTCTTGAGATTCGTTGACGATAGGTCCTCTCAGTTGACAGATCAGAGGATACTCTGTGCAGTCAACTTCGAAAAATTCTGTGCAATCTGCAGGAAGAGGACGGCCATCAGCCTTATCATCTTCTGTCAGTGGACCATACTTTTCATATCCATCGGCACCAATTTGAAGATAGATCTTATCGGGTCCGTGATATGTATACTTACGGGACTTAAGTTGTGCCCTATTGTGATCTACCATGTACTCGTCGGGGAGTGGTAGATCAAATTCTACTTTAATAATTTGTGTTGCCATAACGGTTTCTTTGTGCGAGTAAACATCTCTCGATATTATTTATAAATTTTTCCATAAAAAAAGGGGTGGTTTTACCCACCCCAACAAATAAATTTTTGAAATTCTTAGACGTAAGTAATCTTAACGATACCAGTACCACCCGTTCCACCAGTTCCATTGTCCCAGTTACCGCAATATGTGGTCATACCACCTTGTCCGCCATTTGCGAATGGAACAGTCCAACAACCGCATCTGTTCCAGCATTCGTGTAACTGATATTGGACTTCACCACCGATAAATGGAGCAGAGAATGGTTGAGAACCTGTACACTGACAATGGCAGTGATATGCGTGAGAACCAAATTCACCAGCGTGTGCTCCCATCATGAAGTCAGAACCTTGATCATTAGGTCCTTTACAACATGTAAATACTGAGTTACATGCAGTGTTCCAAGAAGTGTTTGCCTCACCTCTGTGACCACCAGTTGCACAGAAATTACTCAAGTTGTATCCATTAACGTAAGAAGCACATCCGTAACACCCTACGCACTCATAAGAACAACAGGGATAAACACCTGCGGCACAAATGGTATACTGACAACCAGGAGCAGTAGTAATAGTTTTATTTGCATAATATCCACCACCAGCACCTCTGTAGTGATGACAACGGTTCCAGGAACAATGCCCGTGTCCGTTTCCACCCGATCCCCAAAGTTCAAATGTGACTCGTCTTACACCGTTGGGTACGGTCCAAAGACAGCAGCATCCACCAGAAGCAGACGACATACTTCCGTAGACCCACTGAATATTCCAAGTATTCAGAGCATTAGAGTTGATTTTTGCATCGGTGATTACACCATCGGGAAGTGCTGCACCATCAACCTTTTTGTAATCTGTATAATTTGCCATGGGTGTAAGAATCCTACGTTAAGTATTTATCAAAAATAAGTGATTTTTACGATACCAGGTCCACCTGTGTTACCGTATCCACTATCCCAGTTACCGCAATAACTAGATTGAGCGCCTTGTCCGCCACTAGTATAAGGGACGGTCCAGCAAGCGTGTTTCACCCAACAAACGTTAACTGCTTGAACTACGTTTGCTCCAACAACAGGGGCTTGAGCTGGTTTTGTTTGCTGTTTGGTGCAGTGGCAGAATCCTGCACCGAACCACCATTCAACAGAACCGAATCTACCAGAGTGTCCATTAATACCGAAGTCTCCTCCGTTTGCACCTCTCTGCAAGCAACATTCAAATGTAGAGTAACATGTTTCTGCCCATGAGGTGTTTGCACAACCTCTGTCACCACCAATAGCACAGAAACCACTCAGGTTATATCCATTAATATATGATGCACAACCTCTACATCCAGTACAACCCTGAACGCAGCATGGGAATACTCCACCTGCACATACTGTATACTGACAACCAGCAGTGGTAGTAATCATCTTGGAATTATATTGTCCACCACCTGCACCTTTAAAGTGCTGGCAACGGTTCCAAGCGCAAGATCCGTGTCCGTTTCCTCCAGAACCCCAAATCTCGAAAAAGATTTTATTTACACCAGAAGGAACTGTCCAAAGACAGCAACAACCTGATGATAAACTATTGGGTGAACCGTAAACCCATTTAATACCGTAATTCTTTCTCGCACCAGGAACGATCATGTTATCGGTGACGAATCCGTCTCCGATTTGTTCGGTAGTTACTTTCTTATAACTTGAATACTGTGCCATTTTCTTTAAGTTCCCCTGATATTAAACGTAAGTGATCTTGACAACGCCAGTACCACCGACCTGACCAGTTCCATTGTCCCAGTTACCACAATATGTAGTCATACCGTTACCACCACCCTGTGCATAAGGTACTGTCCAACATGCACAACGTTCCCAACACTCAGCAAGGTGACCACCAATAGTTCCACTCGAAAGGAATGGAGCAGTTCCAGAACACCAAGTGTGTCTGTAACAGTGACATCTATGAGGTGCAGTTCCAGCAGGTCTCATATTGGACATGCCGAAGTCCGAACCATTTAGAGTTTGAGATACACAACAGTTCCAATCGGAGTTACACATTGTACTCCATGCAGTGTTAGCGCATCCTCTGTTACCACCGTGAGCACAGAATCCACTTAAGTTTGGACCATTGACGTAAGAGGCACATCCTCTACATCCAGTACACTCATAAGAACAACAGGGATAAACACCTCCCGCACATACTGTGTATTGACTTCCTGCAGTAACAGAAATAGTCTTAGTAGCATAAAAACCACCGCCACCACCGAAGTAGTGATGACAACGGTTCCAGGAACAAAATCCACTACCGTTTCCTCCAGCACCCCATACATCAAAGGTTGCTTTCTTCACCCCAGCAGGTACTGTCCATAAACAACAGCACCCACCAGAGATACCACCAAGACTTCCACTTACCCAAAGTACGTTATACTTTGGACCCGATCCTGGAGCAAACGCTGAATCAGGAATCGAGTTGGGTATAATTTGGTCTGCGGTTAATTTCTTGTAACTTCCGTAAGAGGCCATTTTGTTTCTACATTAGGTGGATTATAAAACAGACAGAAAAGAAAGAGGGGGAAGAATCCCCCTCCCCAGAATCAGATGGAGAACAGTCTCCAACCGTATGTATCACCTTGGAAGGTGAGTTCGAATGACGCACCCTCTACAGAAACTGTCAAGTCAGAGGAGTCACCCATGATTGTCTTGCCGTTACGGGCGACAACCAGGTTGTTTGTATCAAATGTCTTAGCGGCATCGAAGAATCGGATCGTATCACCGATCGAAGGAGATGCAGGCAAGGTCATTTGAATCTGACCTGTAGTTGTGTTGACGAAGTACACATGACCCGCAAGTGCGTTACCAGAAGTAGACTGAGTAACGTACTGCAGTTTACCAGGCTGTGTCCATGCAGTTCCATCGTAGTATTCAAGAGCACCCAGAGTTGTGTTGAATCTGAATGCACCAATTACGAAGGAAGGATCAACACCAGATGGTCTTTGTGCGGTAGTACCTACTGGAGGAACCATCGCGCCAACACCCATCTTACCGCGAGTAACAAATCCGCGAACCGCGAATTCAGTTGGGCAAGCGGTGTTGGAATCACCAGACATGAATTCATCAGAGGAGAATTCGTTAATTGCCTCACCGACCTGACCACCGATAGCACCCAGTCTCAGTTCTGTCAAACCAGACAGGTTGAACGCGGAGGCGTCCAGTGTTGCACGACCAGTCAACTGGTCAACGGAGAAGAACTGACCAACTCTGAAGTTACCACCTTGGTCGGTAGATACGAAGAATACCTTACCAGGACCAAATGTGTTGGTCTCATTACCCTGAATGATTTGAGTTTCGTCAACATCAGGATAGTTAGTTTCAGTCTTATTACCAGTACCAACACTCAAGAAGTCGTGACCTGTCAGGCGGACCTGAGAGAACCTAGTTCTAACACTGATGGTAGAACCTGCGCCCGTGATGTTACGGGTGTCAGGCGTACCCTGACCCTTCTCTGGAGAGATTGTCAGAGTAGCACGGTTATAGTAGGTGTGTGCAAGACCAACAGTGTCAGTGTAAGTTACCGCAGCAGCGACGTTAGTAACTGTGTTGACAATGTAGAACAGAGAGTCTCCACCGTAAGTAGTAGAGAATCCAATTGCGTCACCTACGAGAGGAACTTGATCGTATCCATCGATCTCAAGGATTGTACCCTTCTGACCAGAGATGGAAGATGTTGCAGCAGCAACAGTGAAGGAACCACCGTAAGACGCGCCCGAATCGAATTGGTATGCGTATACAAGTTCACCATCGATGAATGGAGATGTACCAATTGCAACGTTACCGTTAGAAGGAGCTGCAGTCTGACCGTATCCAGGATGATACTTGAAGTAGAACTTATCAGCAGACTTCTGATCATTGATCAACCATGCCTGAGCGCCAGAGGATTGACCCGAAAGGGTGTTACCAACTGCGACAGTACCCGTAACAGTTGTTCCGAGAATGGTCATCAAGTCACCGAACAGTCTTGCTGTTCTTGCAGTTTCTTCAGAGGAGAAACCAGAAGAGATAACACCGTAGTCACCGTAAGAGTTGTTACCACCAACAGCACGAATTCTCGCACCGCCACCAGAGTAGTAACCCCACTTAGCGTAGTAGGAGAAGCAGGAGACGATCTCAGCGATTGCACTCTTATCAAGGAGGAATCCAGCACCATCAGAGTTAACCTGCGTGAAGGCGTCGAAGACCATCGATTTTGCACCTTCGCTGTGGACACCACCGTCAATGAAGACTCCAACACCACCACCACCGAAGCGGCCGTAATCAGTTGCAGGATCAGAGAAGGTTGTGCAGTCCTTAACGTAAGGAGACTTGTTGTTGATTGGGGAGTTGGGGTTCAGTGCGAAGAACACACCAGCTGCAGTTGTACCAATACCAGTTCTGAGGTTGGTATTGTCCATCTCCAGAGGAGCATTAGGATCGTAATGGAAACCTTCCATTCCCTTGAATGCCAGTGCCTGAACGGTAGTACCATCAGACAACTTGAACATTGTCGATCTGTTGTTTGGAGTGGTTCCGTCGTCGGAGTAACCAGCCGCTGGCAGAACCTGAGTACCTCTCAGTGTGTGTCCAACAATCGAAGTGAATGGTGGAACAACAATTGGGAGTTGCTCATAGAACTGAGAAGCAGAGAGTCTCAGGATAGCAGGTGTCAGGTCAGTTAACAGACCACCCTGGACATAAGTGTGGTTGATTGTCGAAACACCAACGTTAGTTCTGAAAGTATCAGCATCAGGAACTTCAAGAACTTCGAAGTAGGACTTAGAAGCCTTATCAGGATAAACGGTAGTTGTAAGACCAACGAATGCAGTACCAGACTGGACGTAGAGGTAATCAGTTGCAGATTGACCAACGTTCAGAATGACGGAGTTAGCATCGGGGATACCCTGTACAGGGAACTGATACTGACCAGGAGTGTGGACAGATGGGAAGTTACCTGTGATAGTTGTGTTGCTGGATGCAACGCCGATGTTAACGGTAATAGTTGTTGTAGTCGTTGCAATGATGTTGATCGCAGTATCATAGTAAGGATCACTGTTACGAGGATATGTGTGGTCGGTGATATAACCGTCCATTGCACAACGGAAGGTCAAACTATCGTTACCGAGTTTGATCGCTGTGTTTTGTGCGAGTTGGTGAGCACCGATATCCATGACCAGTTCACCAGTAAGGTGATCATAGGTTGCAGCATTTACATCATACTCAACGAGTGGTGATGCACCAACGTTAACAGTAAATGTATTCTGAGAGATGGACGAAATGGTAAGAGTTGCACCATTAGCAGGGTCAGTCGCACGAGGATACGTCTTGTTCGCTGTGTTGTTGTCCATCGAACAGGTGAACGTCATGGAATCTTGATCCAGAGTGATTGTATCACTGATGGACAGTCCATGGTTACCTACGGTGAAGATGATATCACCAGATCCAGGAGTGTATTGTGCGTTTGTTGGAGTCAGTTCAGTACCAGCAAGCGAACCGCTAGTTACGTTAATTGCGCCAGTGTCAGCAGCGATGAAGGTGTGAGTGTAGTTACCACCTGTCTTAACTGCACCAGATGTTGCAGACTGGAATTGGTGAGCGAATCTTGCATCTCCAGTGTATTGAACTTGAAGATTTCTAATTCTAACGGTAGCACCGATTCCAACTTCAGGAGCAACACCAAGTCCAATAGCAGTAATTGTTGCAAGACCAACAGTCTTGTTGTACTGCATACCCAGTACGTTGAAGACATTACCACCAGAGAGACATTCAAACTCAACGCCTTCTAACTGAACAAACGTACCAGTGTTTCTCAGACCATGACCAGGAGCAGTAACGGTAGCAACACCAGTTGCAGCAGTGTAGTCGAATCCAGTAATTACAGTTTGTGGACGTGCAGCCTCACAAGCCCTCTTAATTGTTGCGAACGCCAGGTTAGGTGCAAGACCGTTGTTGCTGTTATGTCCAGACTCAGAGTCAACATAGTAGACTCGGGTTTGAGCACCAACAATCTCGTATCCAGGCATTCCGTTGTCCTGAACAGCAAGAGCATATCCAGTAGAACCAATACCAATTCTGAAAGGACCAGAGTTATAGGTAAGGATATCACCCTTACTTACCAGAACAGCAGAGCTGTCTCCAGCAGCAAGAGTTTCCCAATAAGTACCGAGACCTGCAGTAGGAATAACGCCTCTATGGGAGTTACCAACAGAAACATAGGAGTTGGAACCATATCTTACGACATGACCAGGGTGGTATGCATAAGTTGTAGAGAAGTTACCAACAAAGTTGAAACCTTTAACCAGGAGATCCCAAACAGAGTTACCAATACCAACGCCCTGCGTATTACCTGCAGAAAGTGGAGCAACGTTAGTAGTGATACCCAACTTGTGACGGAAGATATCTCCACCGTACTGTACAAGTTGACCTCTATAATATGTCGATTCGGAGTAAGTTTGTGCAGCTCCTGCAATACCATCTGCAAGGATCTGCCACTTCTTACCAGCAATATCTGTACCGATAGCAACGTTCTCTGGAGGAGAGAATCCTGCAAGAGAAGTCGTCAGTGCAACGTAAGAAGAACCGTTAAAGTTAACAACGTCTCCTGATTGATACTCGGAGTTTTGTAACCATTCTCCTTCTGCCTTAAAGCCTGCGACGTATTCTGTGACCTTTGTCAGGTCAATAAACGTTCCTGCGGAAGTGTGTGCCGTAGTAACTCTATACTGGACGTTACCGAATTTAACAACGTCATTAACTTTGTAGTAAACGCCCGCTGCCCAATCGCCTTTCGAAGAAATACCTTCGATGTGAACACTCCACTTTGAGAGATCCGTAGCGTAGAAGTCTGCGGTACTCGCGGTAGAAGTGTGGTTGGCGATAGCAACATAAGAGTTACCACCAAACTTGATGAGGTCATCAATCAGGTAGGATTTGGATGGCTGCCATTCGCCAGTCCAGTTGAATTTTACTCTTCCAAGTCTAAACTCAGCCATTGTCTCTCCTGGTAATTATTATTTGGGTCCGATAGAGTTGTAATCATAATCTGGTCCGTTGAACCTAATAACGAAAAAACCGTCATCATCTATGTAATAATATAAGTTTCTTCGATCGAAACGGATCTGTTGGTATTTATCATTCGGATCATCTAACGCTTTTTTCTCAGTAGCGATATCGTTACGGATGACTGAGGTCTTACCAACTCCGACATCATACGTTCCGTAATCAATACCATCACCAAATTCAGGAACACCAGTTCCGTCATTACGGTAGAATTCACCTAGTTCTGTAGAAGCAGCACTAACCTTTGAGAAATACAGCATATTTTCTGCATCTCTTCTCAGAGCATAAACGAAAAAACCAGAGGATTCTGATGGTAAAAACTCACCAGAAATTGAATTAGATAGGGTTAATGCCATGTTTAACTTCCTCTATTGTTGAAGATCTTCCAAAGAGTTCCATTCCAAATAAAGGTTACTGATGCACCAGAAACGTCCATAATAAAAGGAGATGAGGCTC
>CEOJ01007470.1_pt1 | contig 60327 bp, 98 predicted proteins | sample 530281 | NCBI WGS metagenome assembly CEOJ01 (sample SAMEA2619879, study PRJEB7988) | marine metagenome | isolation source: saline water (ENVO:00002010), including | reverse complement strand
GCAAGTAAGTCGCGGAACGGAGCGTTCATCCCATGTTTGAATTACTTTTGTACTCTGGTATGATGTGCGCTGATGCTGATGCATTAATCATCAGAATCAATGCAAACAGATCAGAACTACCTAAAGAAATTGTGGTAGAACTAGTAGAGACCGTAAAGGAATCTGTACCCGAATGTAATTACTACTGGGACGCAAACGACTGAAGGAACGGGGCGTAAATCCCTAGTATTTCAGGAGTCAATCATGAACACACTTACTCTAATCAAAAAGCAAATCGAGAAGCAGGCTGCTCTGCATGATGCCCAGATTTCTCACACTGCCTATCGTGGTGTTGAGTATGATCAGCGTTGTGTAGAAAGCAAAGAGTCTCACGGGACCTACTGCTATCGTGGTCGCACCTATACTAAGTGATCACCATGGAAGCACTACAAGTAGTCGGACTAACGTCCCTTGGTTGTGCAGCATTCATTGGATTACTTTACGGTGAGATCCTCCTCTTACACAAATTAAGTTAGGAGGAGAAGATGCTGAAGATCAGATTTGATTATGATCTTCCAGCCTTTGATCCAGACAAACACGATCCAGATAAAACGTTCGCATTTTTGACGTATCGTGGTGTACATTATGCCAAATGGGTTAATTTAAAGTCGTTTGGTATACAAAACTGGAAAATAACTTGTTGAAATCCTTAAAAAAGGATGAGTTTGGGTTGCCTTGGCAACCCTTTTTTTGTATCATAACGCTAAATACCGTAGGTATATGTCGCATAGAATGGAGGAACTTAAGCCCGACCATTATGTCACTGAAAAACAGTGCAAAGAGATGATTGATGAAGCTATCCGTCAACATAATAGGAATGCTTCTATTCTCAGTATGTGTCTTGGACTTATTTTCCTTGCACTATTCGCTGAAGGTTTCTTCAGAGTAATAGGAATGATCCCACCTTTCCTTGGAATTGATGTTAGTATCATTCACGAGGTTGTGGAAAAAGTTAAAGAACAGTTGTTTCAAGCTCTTCAATGACAGAGATCCCACAGTACATGTTTTTAATTACATGGATTGTATTGGCACTCATTGCACTATCTTTGATAGGGCATGGTTTGCTTGTTGTAGCGGAATCGCATGGTTACAGAAAGAACCCCAAGGTCAAGTCTCATCCTGAAATGGAAGAGGTACAAGGCACTGGGGTTCTTCTTGGAGTAACTTTTACTGGTCCTAAACCTGAACTGCCTGAACTTGAGGATGAAGATCCTTACAAGTTGCTTCACCAACGTATCAGAGAGAAAAAAGAATCTCTCTGGGATGAACCATCACCTTACGAGGATGAAGACGATGACGACAACGGAATGGCTGGAATTCGCTAATTTCTTGAGTTATTTGTTATGGTTGTTTACTGCTTGGTTGTCAGGTTTATACCTTGGATTTTTGATAGGAATTCGTAGAGGAGACTAACAAAATGCCAAGTACCGCCTATTTGTATGCGTTTATTATTTTTGGATTCATTTCTCTCTTTGTATTATGGGGATTGACACACGCTTACGGTTAGAAATATTACATCATCCTGAGTATGAGGTCATTAACCCTAAGATACTAAAGTTTATTGAATTTTTAGACGATGATTTGCCAGAAGAGAGTAGTTTAATTGTCTCAAAGCATACTGGATTTCACACTTATCCAAAAATTTTTGTACAATTAAGTGATTGGGTACTAGATAATACATCATTTGATATAAAACCTACAGGCACAGAACTATGGAGTGCCGTATATAATGAAGGTGATTATGCGGATCCCCATACACATACCCCATGTACCCATTCTTTCGTGTATTATGTCAGTGCCCCCAGTGGATCTTCTCCTTTAATCTTTGAAGATCGTAGAGTTGATCCTGTTCCAGGCATGTGTGTCATTTTCAAGTCCAACTACAAACACGCTGTCCCTGAAAATAAATGTAAGGGGAGAGTAATCCTTGCAGGAAACTACTACACATGAGACAAAACCTCATTCTACTAGCCTGTCTATCACCGATAGCAATCATCTACATAGTGATGAAAATTGCCGTATGGTTATCTGCCGTCAATGCCGAGTCTGCTTATGTTCGAAGAGAACCTTTTCGAAAACGAGGACCCTATGTGGTCAACCCGTATGAAGACGTTGATGAAGAGGAAGAGGAATATGGAGATCGTACAGATTATAGAGGATAGCCTCCACGAGTATTATGTTATTGAAAGGGGGATACCAGTCCCACAATGGCGACAGAGAAAAAACCCAGAGTGGTGGACAGATTATTTAATTGACCTAGGAATTGATCCAAGTAACCCATGACATTTGCACACTTTCTAATGTGGATTTCCGTACCTTTTGTACTGACCACATTCTTGTTCGGATTCCTTAAAGGAGAGAACGATTACTATGATTCAGACGACTATAATGGAAACGGCACCGCTCACTGACGGTGACATTGGGTTTCTCATTATCCTTGCCTGGTTCCTTGGGTTTGGTGTAATGTTATTCCTGCTCAGTATTTTTAGTGACTCCTAAATATTGCGAATGCTCACCGCTATGAAGAAAAAAATTCAGAAGTTGATTGAGAAGTCTTTGAGGTTCCACCATCAAGACATCCACGCTGAGATTCATGAGGTTAAACTCCTCCTTGCTCAGGTTCTTGCAAAATTAGAGAACGAACCAGAAACAGTCGCAGAAGTGGTAAAACATGAATTGAATAACACGTCGTTCAAATGGAACAACGAGTATAAATTTGTTCCAGCTGGACAAAAGGACAATGGCATGTTAACATTTGAGGACCTTTCCAAGGTTTCATGATCTACTTGTATGTTTTAATTCTGAATTTTGTACTCTTCTTGTACATAAAGTTTAGACTAGAAAAGAAATTTCAAAACACATATAGTATCTTTCTGATTGACAAGGAAGGTAGACGGCAACGACTGTCTGATACTTTGTCTTATCTTTTGGAGAGAGATCAGATTCATGAGAAACGAGTCATGTATCTGACTGATGAAATGGCAAGTCAGTGGGATGCTATCGAGCTTGTAAAAGATACCCTCAAGATGGAGGATAAACCAAATGGATTCTAAAAAATTGAAACGCAAAGATGCGTTTTTTATTTTCTATGAGAGTGTTTTAAAACCAGATCATGAACTTCGTCAGTATGCTCATGATGAAAAATGTTACCATGAACTTATGGAATGGAGAGAGGAAGTAATTAGGTACTTAGATGAAAGAAGAAACGAAGAGTTCTGACATTTATGAACATCCATACAACGATTTGATTCAAGAAGGAAATTGGTATGACCATGGAACAGGAATCTTTGAACTCAAGCAGTCGAGATTTGGACTTTGGACTAGCTATGATAAGGAAGGTAAGGGAATCATCACCGCACTTACCAAGGGGGCTTGTTACGATGGAACTGTATTCCACTTACATGGGGTCAAACACGGATTCCCAGAAACGTCTACGTCGTATGATGGAGTTGTAGGAGGAAAACTCTAGTTGACTTGCCCTATATAAGGGGATATAATGCCACTATCATTGGGAGAACCAAAATGGCTCAACAAGATTTTATCCAATTGCGCTATTGTTTCAAAGAACATCAACCTACCCTTTCAGTTTTTCTAAAAAATGAACAAGAGGTTGAGAGATATAAAGCGGAACACCCCAATTATTTGTTCCTCGACACAGTTAAAAAGTAATGGTTCCATTTTACTCGCACGATAATGACTTTGAACGGGCTCTTGCTCGTTTCGGAGACAAGGTTTCCATGGTATGCGCTATGGAAATAGCGAATAAGATTGAAGTGGAAACTGCATATCAACAAATCAAAGAAGAACTAAAACAACTTAAAAAAATTCGAAAAAAACACAGACTAGATGGAGATGATTAGTAATGCGAATCTTTCTTGACACTGCCGATATTGAAGAGATCCGTAAGGGGAATGCCACGGGTCTTGTAGACGGTGTGACCACAAATCCAACCCTTATCCTTAAGGCTGGTAAAGACCCCGTAGAGACGATCAGAGAGATCTCTGAGGAGTTCCCTCATTTTGAGTCTATCTCTGCTGAGGTTGTTGCTGATACTGCACCTGACATGATCGATCAGGCACAGGTATTCAAAGAGATGAAGAACGTTACTATCAAAGTGCCATGCACAGTCGAAGGACTTAAAGCATGTAAGGCACTGAGAGGTGAAGGATTCACTACCAATGTGACTCTTGTATTCTCTGTTGCTCAGGCAATTTTGGCTGCGAAAGCTGATGCAACGTATGTTTCTCCATTTGTCGGAAGACTCAACGATAATTCTTTTAGTGGTGTAGAACTTGTACGCTCCATCTCTATGTGTTATAGAGAACATATGGTTCGTACCAATATTCTTTCTGCATCCTTGCGTGATGTTCATCACGTCTCTAGGTGTTTCGCCTATGGGTCTGAAGTATGTACCCTACCAGTCGGGGTGTTTAATAAGATGTTCAACCATGTGTTGACTGATAGCGGACTGGAACGTTTCCAAAAAGATTGGGATTCTATCAATGGCACTGTCTGAAAGAGTAGAGAGTTCTCTCACAGAAGCGGAACAATCTCTGCGTAATGCACTCGCATTTGCTGCGAGACACGAAGAACCTTACGTTAGTCATACCATCTCTAAGATGATTATGGGTATCGACCAACTGAAGAAAATGGATAAGATGTTCGAAAATATGGAAGATTTATTTAAACACGGAGAGGAGTAGTATGTATGTAATCTGGGGTAAAGCCAAGTGTGGGTTGTGTAAGAAAATTGTTATGGTTCTCGAATTGCTCGGGAAAGAATATGATTACCTAGAACTTGACGCTGATTTTACTGAAGACGAATTTACAACTAAGTTCCCTGGAAAGAATCAATTTCCTCAAGTGGAATTAAATGGTAAACATCTTGGGGATTGTCAAGAGGCAATCGAGTACCTGAAAGAACACCGCATCCTTACATGAAAAACGATGCGGACCTCCACATAAATAGAGGTGTGGATCTTATGTTATCAGGAGGCAACCCACCAGAAATACAAGAATCGAAGACTTGGGAGGTCCGATTCGGAAAGTTACTCTCACTTTTCCACCGTGAGTTTGATTTTTTTATACAGATCTCCCTAGATATAAAAAAGAAGTAACGCCCGTGGGAGGAAAAGGACATGGAAATTACATTAGTTGCAATTTTTGTTCTGATTAGCGTGATGTTTTTAATGATTGGTGGTATAATTGGTTGGCTATATCAGCAACATCAGTTTTATACCGCGACACCCGCCCTCCATCCTGAGATGTTTGATGTAAATGGTAATGTTATTCCTGATGAAATTTTAGCCGTGAGGTTTGAAAACAATTATGACGACTACGAAGAGATCGACGACGCGGAAAACTAGAACCACGTCTACGACTGCAAAGAAAAAAACGGGACCAAAGACTATCAAAGTTCAAAAGATTGAACTGCGACCAAACTCTTTGGTCCATGAAATTCTAGGGGCTGTTGTTCAAGAGAGAACAAAGGCAAAGAAAGTTCAAATCCTCCAACAGCATGGTGGTGACTTTCTCAAAGCTCTCTTCATTTGGAACTTCGATGAAACTGTATTGTCGATGATCCCTGCAGGGGATGTACCATACCAACCCTTAACTGAAGAGGCTGCACCTGATCCACAGCGAGGTATTCCACAACGATCAACTTTGAGGAATGAGTGGAAACGTCTTTACAATTTTGTTAAAGGCGGAAACGATGCTCTCAATAAAATCAAACGAGAGACTATGTTTATCAACATGCTTGAGTCTTTGCATCCCGAAGAGGCAAAGATCCTTTGTTTGGTTAAAGACAAGAACCTTGAGAGTGTATACGCTATCAAGAAGGAGATTGTCTCTGAGGCATATCCAGACATTCAATGGGGAGGACGAAGTTAATGGGTAAAGGTATTAGAATTCTTCATGAAGACTGTGATCCTACAGTTGCTGAGGATAGATCACTACCTTACACTGCATACCTTGTACAATACAAGGATAACGATAAAGTAAAATTTGACATTTCTACAGCAGCAAAACGAGTAGATATCTTTGATTACTACTGGGATAAGTTTCGCTCTGTAATGAATATGACTCAGACACAAGGACGAGTCAACCCTAAACTATGGGGTAACAGTGAGAAAAAGTCTAAGAAAAAATGACAGATGATGGCAAAGCCAAAGTCAACGTCAATGTTGACGAGATGGCTAAGGTATTGAAAACGTACAAAAAACTAAAGAAGTATATGAAGTCCAATCTTTACGAGATTCGTAACCTGAATGGAACTGATGATACTATTAGTAAACTACTAAAAGATTATGGACCAGACAAGAGTTTCACCCAAGAAAAGAGTGAAGACGACTCCGCAGAATGTGCAGGAGGCGAATGAAGCCCTCTTCTATGCGAAGATGAATCTTCCTAATGCTGCTGATCACTGTGGTATGACACACAAAGAAATGAAGTTGACATTCTTTGAGTACCTGAAGTATAATCCAGCAAACTATGAAGACTCAGGTACTTGATGACTTCTTGGATCAGAAACTTTTTGATCAACTAGAAGAACAAATGATGGGAATGTTTTTCCCATGGAACTACAATGAGGGAATTGTACTGCCAGATGATGGTAAGTATCAGTTCACTCATTGTTTTTATCAGGAGTATGAACCTAGAAGTCAGTATTGGTCTCTGGTTCAACCTGTGTTCAAAGACTTGAATGCATCTTCAATTATTAGATGCAAGGCAAATCTGACAACAAAGACTACTGAACCCGTAGTTAATGATTACCATACAGATTTTCCTAATTGTATTACTGCCATCTTGTACATGAATACAAATAATGGCTGTACAATCTTTCGTGATGGTACTAAGATACATAGTAAATCAAATAGACTTGTAGTCTTTGATTCTAATTTACAACATGCTGGTGTCACTTGTACTGATGTAAATCGACGAGTGGTTATCAACTTTAACTTCAATATATTTGAGGGTGTACCACAATGAAACGAGACAAACTCAAACTCCTGATAAAAAACCTTGAAGTTTTACTAGAGGAGATTAAAACAGAAGTGTATGCTGATAAAGATGCATACCTTCCAAAGGATCCTGAATTTGGATTCCGATACTACGGTAGAGATGACGACGACGGTTACGCAGATTGATTATGAGTGCAAAATTAGTTAGTGTTACTCCTGATGCGGAGCAAACCATGGCATACATTGCTAGGGTGAGCAATCCAGACAATCAGGACAATGAAAAATTTGCAGGATTATTGAGGTACTGTATCAAACACAATCATTGGTCTGTGTTCGAACAATCCACAATGACTCTTGAGATTGAGACTACCAGAGCGATAGCGGCTCAAGTGCTACGCCATCGCTCGTTCTGCTTCCAGGAATTTTCACAACGGTATGCAGAGAGTACAAAGTTAGGTGAGATTCCTATCCCAGAACTCCGCCGTCAAGACGACAAGAATCGCCAGAATAGTATCGATGATCTTGATCCTGAACTGGTAGATAAACTGCAACGTCAGATGAAGACTCTCTTCAGTAGTGCAGAGGCATTGTATGAACAGATGCTTGGTGCAGGCGTTGCTAAGGAGTGTGCTCGAATGGTATTGCCATTATGCACGCCAACAAAAATCTACATGACGGGATCATGCCGTTCATGGATCCACTATATAGAATTACGTTCCGCACATGGAACCCAGAAGGAACATATGAAGATCGCTGAGGCGTGCAAGGCAATCTTCTGTGAACAGTTCCCTACTGTTGCTGAAGCATTGGAGTGGATTTGATGGCAACATATCCTGTAAAACACAAAGAAACTGGCGAAACAAAGGATGTCAGAATGAGCATTCATGAATGGGATCAGTGGAAAGAAGACAATCCTGATTGGGAAAGATACTACACACCAGAAAATACCCCAGGCGTGGGAGAAGTGGGTGAGTGGAGAGACAAGATGTCTAAGACACACCCGAGTTGGAATCAGGTCCTCAAGAAGGCTGAGAAGTCTGCAGGTATCCGAGGTCGAATGAACAAATTGTCACGATAATTATGCCAAGAAGGAAAAGAAAGTCTGACGATCCCATTGGAGTGGGGATGACAGCAAAACAAATGCGTCGTAAGAAACCAATCAACACTGATATGTTGGTTGACATTGAACCTCTGACTGATAATCAGAAAGTTCTTTTTGATGCATATGATGAAGGTAAAAACATTTTTGCATATGGTGCTGCTGGTACTGGTAAAACATTCATCAGTTTGTACAAGGCATTGCAAGATGTTCTGAACGATGAAACTCCTTACGAAAAGTTATACATTGTTCGTTCTCTAGTCTCCACTAGAGAGATTGGATTCCTTCCTGGCGATCATGATGATAAGTCTGCCTTGTATCAGATTCCATATAAAAATATGGTGAAGTACATGTTCGAGATGGCAACTGATGCTGATTTCGAAATGTTGTACGGTAACTTGAAGACTCAAGAAACTATTTCATTCTGGAGTACATCTTTTATTCGTGGCACAACCATGGATAATTGCATTGTGTTAGTGGATGAGATGCAGAACTTGAATTTTCATGAATTAGATAGTATAATTACTAGAGTTGGTGATAACTGTAAGATTATTTTCTGCGGTGACGCCACTCAAACAGATCTCACCAAGTCATATGAAAAGGATGGGATCATTGATTTCAAAAAGATCATTGAAGTAATGGAAGAAGACTTTGGTGTAATTGAATTTGGACTTGATGATATTGTTCGTTCGGGACTGGTTAGAAACTATTTGGTTACAAAACTTGCTCTCGCTTTATGACGTTTGTTCATCTTGATAAGCTTAAAGATTTTGATCTGACGGCTAAAACTATTGATGGTGTTAGGTATTATGATACCCCATCGGGTAAACCAATGCCTTCTATCACATCGGTCACTAGTTTTTATAACCGAAAAGTTTTTCAGGACTGGAGAGCTCGTGTTGGTGAAGAAGAAGCTAATAAAGTTTCCAGAGTATCCACTCGAAGAGGATCCTTGTTTCATGAATTGGTTGAGGTTTATCTGAAGAATGAAGATGTAAAGGCTGCTAAACCACTTCCTTCTACGATGGCATTATTTGTTGCCGCGAAGGATAAGTTAGACAATATAAATAACATACATGCACTAGAGAAGTCACTCTATAGTGACTACTTTGGAATTGCAGGACGTGTTGATTGTATTGCCGAGTACAACGGTGAACTGGCAGTCATCGACTTTAAGACTTCAACGAAAATCAAACCAGAAAAGTGGATTGAACAATATTTCGTTCAAGAGACCGCTTATGCCTGCATGTATTATGAGATGACAGGCGAAATCGTGAAAAAGATTGTCACCATTATGGTGGCTGAAAATGGAGAATGTGTTGTTTATGAAAAAACCAACAAAAGTGACTATATTAAACTTCTTACCAGGTACATTAAAGAATTCGTCACTCACAAACTCGGAGAGTATGGAGAAAGAAGTTAACGACCTACTCAAGGAGAAGTTTCTGTGCCAAGGCAAGTTCAGTCAAGATATTGAACAACTTGTTTTGAACTCGGAGTTAAATTACATCGAGGCAATCGTAAGTTATTGCGAAGAAAACAATATTGAATTGGATTCTGTGTCAAAACTTATCTCAAAGCCTCTTAAGGAAAAACTCAAGAGTGAAGCAATGGAACTCAACTTTTTGAAGAAAACGTCGAAAGCAAAACTGCCTTTGTAACCCATGGGATACCCAGACGATCTGTTCAATCATTTCCCCGAAGAGTATCCCGAGGAGGATGACGGCTGGAGATTGGAAATGCGACTTGGTATCTGGGAAGTCAAGGCCTTATTGGGCATCGCTGAAGAATATCTGAAGATGTGGCCTGGATACCCTAGGAGACCTAGGGCAGAACAGGAGTACCTTAAATTATTGAAGGCTAAATTATTTGGTATTGTAACTGAATATAATTTACAGAAACAATTCCCCGATTTTCAGGGGCAATTTGATATTGATGAAGAAGAGGATGAATGACTCCTTTTGATGTGTATAAAACGTATCTCTCTTTCAAGAATCACTTTACGAAAGAGAGTTACGATTTTTTTAAGTATAAGGGAAAGACTAGAGCAAACGAATCTACTTTCAAGAAGAGAAAGGATCGGTACTTCTTTGAAAGAATGTCTAGAAAGAAAACCGACCAAGAAATTTACGATTATTTTACTGCCAGTTTTAGTCAGGCGGAGGATCCCCGTACAGTGTGGATCGGACAGATTATAGACAATGGTGATAAAAGATATCAAGAATGGTCAGATAAAATGAAGACGCTTCCGTTTATGTTTAAGACAGAGGCGTCTATTTTTCTTGCAGGTCAGGATTTTGATTCTATATTTGCAAGTAAGAATGGTAACCATCCTACCATATTAAAAAAACATTTACAGAGTGCCATTTCTATAGAAACTATGGTACTCTTAGATATGGTTCTTGGTTTTGCTAAGAACTTTGATACCATGCTGTTTGACCCAGTGTGGGAAACCGTCAGTTTTAAAATCAGGAAGTATAAACCCTTCCTAAATACTGACATCCAAGGATATAAAAGGATTCTACGGGAGATTGTAGTGTGAGCAAATTTTTTGAATCACCAGTGGTTCGTGCCGCTGTTACTGAGATCAATGAACTTCAAGAGGCAATGACCAAGGAGATGTTTAAACATCCTGCGGCAATGACTAAGGAAGATCGTGAAAATCATCTTGAAATGATGAAGTCTCTCCTAGAAAAACAGAAACTCTTTTATACTCGCCTGAAACTGTCCGATGATCCTAAGGCGATTGAAATGAAAGAGAACATCATGGAATCCGCGAAGTTCCTTGGTTTGAAAAAGGATCAACCCATCGAACAATTCTTTGATGGCCTGATGTCAGTGTTGGACAGTCTCGAAGAGAGACTCGAAGATCCTGCATCTTGGGTCGATGAAGACGTTGACGAAGATGGGGATTGGATGTATAATCAATAAGTTCAATACACACAATACGAACAAATACGGAGAAAATACAAATGTCTTTTGCTAATCTGAAGAAACAATCTAAGGCTGGTTCTCTCACCGATAAACTGATGAAGAAGGTGGAGAAACTTAATGAGAAAGGTGGTAGTGCTGACGAACGTTTCTGGAAACCTGCGGTAGATAAAGCAGGAAACGGTTATGCAGTTATTCGATTCCTCCCTGCACCTGAGGGATGTGATCTTCCATGGGCACAACTGTGGAGTCACGCTTTCCAAGGTCCTGGCGGATGGTACATTGAGAATTCCCTTACCACTCTGGGTAAACAGGATCCTGTCTCTGAACACAATCGTGTTCTTTGGAACAGTGGGTTGGATGCAGACAAAGAGATTGCTCGTAAACAGAAACGCAAACTGTCTTACTATTCCAACATCTATGTTGTGAAGGACTCTGCTAATCCTGAGAATGAAGGTAAAACCTTCCTCTACAAGTTTGGTAAGAAGATCTTTGATAAGATCACTGCAGCAATGCAACCTGAGTTTGAGGATGAGGATCCTATCAACCCATTTGATTTTTGGCAGGGTGCAAACTTCAAACTGAAGATCAAAAACGTTGCTGGGTTCTGGAACTATGACTCTTCTGAGTTTGCCAAACCTTCTGCACTTCTTGATGATGATAATCAACTTGAAGAGATCTACAACAACTTGCATGATCTGAATGCATTTACTGCTGCAGATCAGTTCAAGTCTTATGATGATCTCAAGAAGCGTCTTGATGCTGTTCTTGGTAACAAACAACAACTTCGTAAACCTGTTGAGGAAGAAGTTTCTGATGAGGACAATGATCGTGGTCTTGAAGAAGAACTAGCGACCATTGCTTCTCGTGCATCTGCAACTCCAAAGTCTGCTGACATTACGGATGAAGATGAGGATGATGCGATGAGTTACTTCCAGAAACTTGCTGAGGAGTGATACCAAAATCAACTTTTAATTTCAAAAAAGCTCGGAAAAAAATTCTGGGCTTTTTTTTGTAGGCCAGGATTATGTTCGAAATTAATGAAAATGCTCGATTAAGGATAAGGCATGTAAATGACCGCAGAATTATCATTATCGATGATTTCTACAAAAACCCAGATGAGATTAGAAACCTTGCATTAAATTCAAGAGAACGAAATGCAGTTAAGAATAATCTGCCTGGAACAAGATTATTTGTTAAGACAGATGAGGTGAAAGAAAACCTCAAATCTGTATTTGACAAGTATTGTTTAAGTGGCATGTGGTCAAGACATATTGACCCATACACATATGAAATGCAATGGGATGATTGTGGATTCATGTGTAATATCATGAATGACGCAAGCATATTGCGTGATCCTTGGTTTAGTATTCCGCACCAAGATGCATATCCTTATAGTAATGACTTCTTACAGTTTGGTGTTGTCATTTACTTGAATAAACCAGAAGAGTGTGCTGGAGGAACAAACTTTTACTCATATAAAGGTAAAATGAGTGTTCCTTACAACATATTCAAGTATATGGATAAACCAGAAGGATTTGATGAGGAAATAAAATCTCAGGAGGATGTATATCCTTATATTAGAAGATGGCTCTATGGTGATAGAGAATGGAAGGTGGAATATGAAGCGAAAATGAGATATAATCGTTGCATATTCTATGAAGCGGATATCCTACATTCTCAGAACATGGAAATAGGCATGTTTGATTCTCATGATCGAATCAATCAAATATTCTTCCTTTAAATACCAGTTAATCTTGGATTATAAGTTCTCTTAGTATTTTTATTGATGTACTGAGAAGATGGAGAGTATGCCATGATCTTCTTCATGTCGTCAACGAATACGCCTAAGAATTCTGGTTTTAAAATGATGATATTCTTCTTCATTTCATTTGCGTCAAATTCATACTTATAGTTGGTGACAGGGCGGATTCCTTTGCCTAAAACAACGTCACCATTGGCATCTTTTACTGTACCTGCTTGATCAATAGTGCTGTTTTCTGTTTTAAGTGCGATATTATCGTTATATTTCACTTCTTGTTGCAATCTTTGATCTAATGCTGATACATTGAAAGCGGAATCAACAACTAACCCATCGGGAACGATAGTTCTTAAATATCCATCCTCAAAGGCAGTAGTTTCATAGTGGTGAATATCTTCTAATGCTTCTTCACTACCATATTTGTCTAATAAGTATTTTCTAAAAGTTAGATCATCCATGGGCCAATCCTCATGGATATTCTGAATATTATTTGTAATTAGAATAACCCAGTCTAAATGTGGGTCTCCATATACACGATCTGCACATTGATCGGGTCTAAAATTGCCAGGAACACTGAAATAGTTATATACAGTCGCTGATCCTGCAATATCTTCTCTGAGTCTGGCTCTTTTGAAGATATTCTTGACTGTAATAAATTCGTCATTGGAACTTCTCTCCAGAGTTCTGGAGACATATTCCATATTTGGAAAATAGCGGAAATAACTTCTATTTGACATTTTAGTAACCGATCATGTCTTTTTTGTCAATTCTTCTGAGGTCGCCCTTATTAATTTGTTGACCTGCATCATTAAACTCTGCAACTCTATCTGAACCGACTCTATTGTTATAGTCGGTGTTATATACGGGTTCTAGTTCAGCAAAATCCATTTGGATCTTATACGAAACTGGTTGACCTTTATCAAATGCCTGCCAACTTCCATGTGGTGCATAATCAGTTTCAAATCTAGTTAGAGCGCAAGGCTTAATAATATTTACCCCAGGAATATCTCTGAAATTAGCAGTACAGTATCTGATTGTCCAGATGTTTGGTGTTCCAAGGAAGAAAGATGGATCTCCAGCAGCAGAAACACCTGCTGTATCGGATACATTTTTCTTTGCTGAGGACATTTCTTTGAAATGTCTAATAATTTGTCTAATCTCTGATGCTTCGTCTGGATCTCTTGCTGTCAACTGGTAAGTATAGTTAAACTGCCTCATCTGAGGACCACGGAACATGAGTTCCATGTTTGAGTTTGGAACAATACCAGCACCTCTTGCAAGGATAGTCTCTGGACTTACATCGTATCCGAGTTTATTGAGCATACCACTCATTAGACTTGCTGACATGGCACTCTGACCACCACCTGTACCACTCTCAGAGAGTAGTTTTAGTTGGGTCAACAGTTTGTCCATTCCACCTAGTCCAAAGACCTGGGCAATACCTTTCGCTGCAAAGTTCTGAGATACCAGACCTGCTGCCGCGGCCGCTAGATTGTTTAATTTGTCAGTCTCCCAAGAAACACTCGATGCATCTTTAACAGTGTTTGGCATTGGTAGAATGATACCCCCACCAACTTTATACTTAAGTGGAGTAGATCTAGTTAGTCCCTTAGTTAATAGTGTCTCTCTTGTTTTTCTTGAGTTTTTTGATGTGGAAAGAAACCCGTCTCTGCTTGGTGGTTGGTATGTATAACATTGAATCACCATTTTATCTTGGTGAGGTGACATATCCATTGGATACATCATTGGTGTAGTTCTTGCGTTCCTTTCGTTTAATGTAACATACTGAGTTACATCATTTCTCATGATTGCTCCCATAGGGTCAATCAAAGCACCTACTTTTTGGAAAAGTCCAATCTTTGCAAGTCCTGTTGGATTATTATATGTAATTGGTTCACCATTTGAAGAGATAGGTGGACCAGCAGGTTGTGAGGCATATAGTCCCACACGATCTGATTTTGCCCATGCTGGTAATTTAGGTTTTTTCTTTCCTCCCTGACCAGATCTCTGCGTTACTCTCGCATCGTAATCTGATTTAATTGCAAGTTGAATATCAGTGTGGAAAGATAACTTATCTGAATTACTTAGATTTAATAAGTTACTATCCTTTGTCCAGTCACCATCAGTATAAATGACATCTGGGTTTGCTTTGTTGGTTCCAGTTTCAATAACTCGAACCTTTTCATTTTCAAGGTCATATTCCAACGCATACACGATTGTCTGACCATTGATGGTCTGTGTAATTGGTGGATCTAAATTAACGACTTTAAAACCTTTTGCCATTACTTCCAGGCTCTATACTTGGGATATTTTTTCCCACGTCTGTCAATAAAACGTTCTGTGGGTAATAACGAAATACTCGCCCAATCTTCATCATCTGGAACTTTATATAGGTTACCAACTCCAGAATAGAGATATTTGTGCAACGAATTTTTGGGTACACTTGCCCCTCTTCCACTATTTATCAGGCTTTTTGCAAGTCCATCCCTATAATCTGGGTTAACGTAATGTAGATTTGCTCCTAGGAATCCATCTTTATAGAATTCGAGTACAAATGCCAATGGTTGTAAGTCCCAATACTCATATTTTTCTGGATACTTTGCACCATACGAAAAGAATACTAAACTGCCTACTTCGACCCATCCAGTATCACTTGTACTGATATCTGGATCCTGAACAGGAGATAGTGCATTTTGTAGAGCATTGATATACCAATCTGCACTCTTGTTTTTCTTTCCTGCTAGTTGTCTAATCTCGTCTGCAATCATTTGATTCCCAGTTCTTTTTCAGTCATAATCTTGAACTCATAATTACGATCTGCACAGAACTCTTCAGCAGCTTTCCACTTCGCTTGATTTACTGCCCATAATTCTATACTTCTAACCCAGGCTTTTGTTCTCTTCTTGGGATTCTTCGGAGGCATCTTAACTTCCTTTGCAGGTTTAATTTCGATGACCATGATTCGTCTCTTTCCTGTAGAGTCAATATACTTTACAAAGAAGTCGGGAAAATACCTATGATACCTATTATCTAGGGGAGATTTGTATGGAATAGCGAATTCTTCTGATTGCCACTGATAAACACTCTCATTGAGGTCACAATATCGCATGAATTTTCGCTCCCAAAGTGACCTATAAATAATATTGGTAGGATCACCCTTGTATTTCTTTGGGTATTCAGGCCTATATTTCCCCTTGTAGGACATATACATAGTATAAAGGATCGTAGTATTTATCCGATGTCAAATAAAGGACTCAGTGCAAACAACCGAAGAATAAATTCTGCGGGAGAACCATATTTGATCGATATTGATAGAAATGGATTAGCTCAGAATAACTTTCAAGAGTTTCTTGGTAATCCATCTAGCAGCAATCACTATAAGGTCTCGATGAATCTCGCTAAAGCGGGACCTGGATCGACAGATCAATTATCTCAGTGGTTAACCTCCGCAGGTATTTTTGGTAAACATGAACCTAAGAGATATGATTTCTTATGTGCAGAGACAGTTTTGCCTGGTAAAAGCGTAGAAACCTTTACTGAGTTGGGGAGTAGACAGGGTATTGAAGAATTCTTTCCAGTAAGGAATGTTTATGCTGATCTCAGTATGACATTCTATGTGTCTTCTGATTACAAGGTACTTAGATTATTCCAAGAATGGCTTCACTTTATGCAACCAATGCATTCCGCAAATGCAGGTAAGGTTACTGCTCCGAGTGCTAGTGGTTATGCCTCTATGAGAGATGGAAATAACTTCCAGAGACATAGGTATCCGTCTGAATATAAGAGAGAACTTCATGTCACTAAGTTTGAAAGAGATTATAAAACTAAGATGACATATGGTTTTATTAATGCCTTTCCAGTCAATATCAATTCTATTGCTTTGTCATATGATGAAGGAACCGTCACTAAAGTAACTGTTGACTTCAAATATGATAAGTATGTTATAATTAATCTTGGTATTGAAGAAGACTCTAAACCTGTACAATACGAAAAGGTATCTACTGCCTCTGATGGATCTACAATTGCATCAGTAAGTTCTAATTTCATGGATGGTAGAGCTCCATGGGATGCATCAACTCCATCTCCATTCACTCTGGGTAATAACTTGAATTTTGCTTCTGATTTCAGGTCACTAGCAGACTTTAATTCTCCTTTACTACAGTACCCTACCTGACCTACTAAATAACCCGCTGATTGAATTATTATGCCTTTACCTAAAATTTCAACCCCACTCTATGAGTTGACTTTACCTTCCACTGGAAAAACTGTTAAGTATAGACCATTCCTAGTAAAAGAAGAGAAAGTTCTTATTCTAGCGTTAGAAAGCGGAAACCCTAAACAAATTACTAACGCAATCAAACAAGTATTAAAAGAATGTGTACAAACTAGAGGAGTAAAAGTAGAGAGTCTGCCTACTTTTGACATCGAGTATTTGTTCCTCAACATTCGTGGTAAGTCTGTATCAGAAGCAGTTGAACTAGTGGTTACTTGTGGTGATGATGGTACAACCCAAGTTCCAGTCAGCGTCTTTATTGATGAGATTCAAGTTCAAATGAATGAGAATCACAAACAAGATATTCAGATTGATAAGGATATTACCATTCGTATGAAATATCCTTCTCTTGACGAATTTGTAAAGAACAATTTCGTAGTACAGGGAGATGACGTATCCGAAGTCGAACAATCCTTTGAAGTCATTGCAGCGTGCATTGAACAGATTTATACTGAAGAAGATGCCTGGGCTAGCGAGGATCTTACTAAGAAGGAATTGGTTTCTTGGATTGAGGGATTAACCTCTAGTCAATTCAAGCAAATCGAAGAGTTTTTCGATACCATGCCAAAACTTTCTCATACTGTTGAGGTAATGAATCCCAACACTCAAAAGAAAAATACTGTCGTGCTTGAGGGATTAACAAGTTTTTTCGCTTAGTTATGTCCCAGATGAATCTGGAGGCATACTACAGAATCAATTTCGCTCTCATGCAGTTCCATAAATATTCATTAACAGAGATCGAAAATATGATGCCTTGGGAAAGGGACATCTATGTTGGATTACTTAAACAACATATTGAAGACGAGAATCTCAAAGCCCAACAAAGAGCTGCACTGAATAAATGAAGTTAGCATCTATTAAACCTGGTAGAATCGTAAGACGTAGGGGTACTAGACGTATTGGATCTGGTAACCGAACTCTAGGTGCATCCAAGTTTTTTGGTGGTAAGGGTACAATTGGTGCAAAACTACGAGGCGCTTTTAGGGGTAATGTAAAGGGTGCGCCTGGTGGTTTAAGTCAAACAATTAAAAACATCTCCCAATCTCTACAGGGAGGTGGAGAAAATTCAACAGTTAATATTAATAAGGTCATCAATCAAAAGGTTGATGATAGTTTGTCTAAGAGAGGTTCACTGTCTGCTCAGGTCAGAATGCCTCAACTTGATGGCCTTCTGAACTCTTTCGGAAGTATTGCAGATTACATGAGAGGGGTCGCAGATCCTACTACTGTTGCTGCATTCGCTAAAGGATTTGAAGGAATTAGGGAATCCCTTGAGGATACCACAGAAACTATAGGTAAAGTAAGAAAATTCATCAAAGGATTCATTGGTGATCTTGGAAAGATTGCTAAGAAGGGTGGTGTTCTTCCTGGCTTATTGGGTGGTTTAAATCTGGGATCTTGGGGTAAATTGCCCAGATGGATGCGTAGAGACTTTCTGAACGCTACAAAAGATAAAAAAGTAAAAACAAACGTTCCAAACGCAAGTAATTTTATGAAAAGCAAGAAGGGTAAACTCCTTCTTGGACTTGGTGCTTTTGGTGCATTGGCTGCTGGAGGTATGGCAATGGCCCAACCTGCAGCCGCAGGTGAAGTAGATCCTTCGCAAATTGATGCTCCTCCTCCAATTCCCGAGAAAGAGGTTAATTTATTTAATAAAACAGTTAAAAAGTTTCAGGATTTCTTAGGTGGATTCGCACCTCCTCCTCCACCAAAGACATCATCACCAGAAACAACAGAAACTACATCGACTCCTACCACTACTGCAATGGGTAGTAATGTAGATACGCCTGGAGTAACTACTAATAATGCCAAGGCAGCAATTCAAACGATCACTCAGTTAGAGGGAACTGCTAAGGAAGGTGGTTATAGTAGATGGTTTGGTGATCGTGAAGGTGAAATGAAGTATGGTGATATTACTGGAAAGACTCTCCAAGAAGTAGACGATCTTCAGACAAAGTTTTTAAAGGATGACCAGTCGCTGTTTACTGATATGACTGGAAAAACTGATAGATCTGCTGCAGTTGGTGCTGGTCAGTTTACTTTCCTTTTAGATCATGCTAGAAGAATGGATCCTAACGTAGATATTACTAAACAAACTTTCAGTGAAGAATATCAGAATAAACTTATGATGTTCCTTGCCAAGGAAAAGGGAGTTGATCTCAATAAACCTCTTACTGAGGCTGATATGGAAAAGTTGGGTGATATATGGGCAAGTTTAACACCAAAATATAATCAGACATCTAGAACTGCTTCTGATAGTTTGAGAGTTTATCAAAATAATCTTCAGAGGATCCAAAATAATGTCACAACAACTTCTCCAGATTCTAAGGTTGATCCATTAGGAGAACAATCCAATGCGGCAACCTCTTCTGATACTATTGAACAAGTTGCACAGATTCCTCAAACAGAGACAAAGGGAGAAGATAACGTAAACTTTACTATGCTTCCCATGGGTGATATGGCTCAGTTAGATCCGTCAAATGTTCCTGCACCAAGTATTCAGGGTAATTCTGTTCCATTCCATATGCCTTTCGATGAGGATAATCTTTATAGACTTGGGACCATGAGCACTTACAATCTGATCTCTACGACATAGGATAGACTATCATGGCCATTGGAAATAAGTTAGTCAGAAAACAAAGAGTTGTAGATTCACTATTCAAGAGAAAGAAGAAATCTCTTGGTGAAGCTAAAAAGAAGTATGTTTCTTTATCCAATTATCTTGAAAGAGCTAATGATAAATTGGAGGGTCAGGATGATATTGCTGACAAGGACTTAAAAAAACTTAAGTCTGGTAATTTCCAAGTTGATAACAAAGGTAAAGGTACGGCGGGTAATGTCCTAACAGCAATCCTTGGTATTGGTGCAATAGGCGCCGTGGATATGGTTACGCAACTTGCTTCAAAGGGCAAGAAGTTTGCTGGCAATATGTTTGGTAGAGTTAAAGGACTTTTTGTCAAAGAGGGTGCAGAAAAAACAGCAAAAGTTGGTACGGGTACAGCAGTTAAAGCAAGTAAAACTGTTACTAGAGAGGGATTAGAAGCCGCTGGTAAAGCGGTTACCAAAGAGGGAACAGAACAACTTGCAAAGAAGGGTACTGCTAAACTTCTTGCTAAAAAACTCCCTCTTGTTGGTCTTGTTTTAGGTACTACTTTTGCAATTGATAGGGCAGCCAAAGGTGATATGGCTGGTGCTGCTATGGAGTTTTTATCGGGTGCTGCATCTACAGTGCCTGGATGGGGTACTGCTGCATCAGTTGCTATTGATGCAGGATTGATTGCAAAGGATGTAAAAGACGCAGTTGATAATGAAGATAAAGGTGAAACTACTACCAATGCCAATGTTAGTGACCAGACATCATTCTCTAATGTAGAACCTCAAAGTTCTATGCTTGAATTGAATAAATTTGATTCTGCAGTTGATGACTTTGGTAAGTTGTTGAGTGAAAATGGTGAAATTAGAAGAACTACCAATACAACAACTAGTTCTGATGTCACTCAAGTAAGTAATGATTCTCCACCAACTGATATTCCTGGATCTTCTGGTGATAGTAAATCTCTTGCAGATGCTGCTGAAAGTCTTAGAGGACTGAATAGTAATCGTGCAGAAACTGATTATGGTAAAAATGGTTGTGTTTGGGCAGTTAATCAGGTCTATGAACAAGCAGGTCTAACACCACCTTGGGGATCATCACTGTGGGTTCCTACTGCTGAACAGAAAATGATTGATGCTGGATATACTGAGGTTCCTATAAATCAAAGACAAGCTGGTGATGTCATGGTCATGTATGATAATCACGCAACTGATCCTCAAGCACACATTGGTGTTGTTCTTGAGAATGGTAATGTATTATCAAACTCTTCAAAAAATGCATCACTTTCTTGGGAAGCATCCCCAGAAGATTATAATGCGTATTACCGAAATACAGGAAAAATTTATAGAATGCCTGGTGCAACAACTGTAGAACCAGAAAAAAAGACAAAGAATGCTTCGACTGAAATTAGTTCTACTGCAAAATCAGTCACTACTGAAACTCCACCTACAGAACTGGCTCAATTAGAACCGAAGGAAAATGAGATCCGAAAGAGAGTTATTCCTGCAACTAGTGTTCGTGGGAAAGACAAGACTGTCTATGAAAGATTCGATGGCGAACAATGGATGCAGGGTACGGGAGAGACTGCTAAAGAGTACAAATATCTTTTTGATCAGCAGGAATATTTGAGAAGTGAACAGGGTCAGATTAATAATCCTAACCAAGGATTAATGGTTAATGATCGACTTGTTCAACCTGTACGAAGAGAAGAAACGGATACAAACTTGGTTAGTCAATATACATCATACAATAATCCAAGAACTACGTTAAATAGTACGACGATTGTTGCCATGGGTGGTATTCCTGGATCTACCAAAACACCTATGGTTATGCAGACTGGCGGATCTCAGACTGCTATTATTCCAGAGTCTGCCAACGCTATGATGATGAGATTATCTCAACAAATGCTCTTTCATAAGTTAACTTCCTAATGGCTGTAAATTTAGATGCCGTAAAATATAATCAAGCAGTTCTTACTGCTAATGATGAATCAAATGCTATCGATATTTCAAATTTTATCGCAGAGTTTGATTATTTTGAGGATATACTATCTCCTGCAATTACTGCAAAGGCAAGAATTGTAAACACTGCGGGTCTTTATAACGGACTGCCTATTCGTAGTGGAGAGAGGTTTGATGTTGAAATTGCAAACTTGATGGGGACATTGAGTAGAAAGGATGATAACCCTCTGTATGTGACTGGAGTCACTGGATATATGGCAAGGGAGAGTTCTGAAAGTTTTACTCTCAATCTTTCTTCTTTGGAAGCAATCAATAACGAAACTACTAGATGCACTAAGAAGTATGATAGATCTTTGAGTATTAGTTCGACTGTTGAGAAAATTTTGACAGAAGTTCTTGAAACTGATAGAATTGGAGAGATTGAACCAACAAAAAATAATTACGGTTTCTATGGTAATTTAAAGAAACCATTCAGTGTTCTAACTTGGTTGGGTCCAAAGGCAGTTCCTGCATCTGCGGGTCCTGCTGGTGTTAGTGGTAGTGGAGAGACTGGTAAATCTAAAGGTACATCAGGATATTTCTTTTATGAGAATCAGGATGGATTTAACTTTAGAAGTATTGAGTCGATGGTATCTAAGACAACCCAAGCCATTGGAGGTAATGATAAAGACATTCAGACCTTAACTTATACTTCCAGTATCGATGGTGGTGCTGATCCAGAGAATACTAATAAGATTATTCATCACGTTTTAAGTCAGAATACTGACTTACTGAAGAATCTTAGAATCGGATTATATGGAAATGACACATATTTCTTTGATCCATATAAGATGTCATTGGATAAGTATGAATATACTTTGTCACAAGAACTAGGCAATAAGTTAGGAGAGAATGACAATTTCGGTTTACCTGAGTTTTTTGCTGAAGTTCCGAGTAGAATATTAGTACGAACATCTGATCGCGGAATGTTCAACGACTCTATTGATCTAACATCTGGTAGAGACAATGCTGATATGGCAAGATCCTTCTCAAGGTATAACTTGCTGTTCACACAGGCACTAAATATCAATGTGCCTTTAAACGCTAGCCTAAGGGCTGGTGATATTGTTAAAGTTATTTTGCCCAATGTGGCATCTAACACAAACACAAGAGTCGAAATTGATGAAGAGGCTAGTGGTTATTACCTCATTAAGAATTTGAGGCATCATTTTGAAAAGGGTAAAGCGACTACTTCTATGACTGTGATTAGAGACTCGTATGGCCTATGATCTAACCTAATATGGAAAACATCGAACAACACATCGCAAAGGATAAAGAAATCCTCCAAGATCCCACAACAAATCCACAAATGCGTCGTCACATTGAAGGCGAACTGCATGATCTGGAAGAGTATGTAGAACATCATAAAGCAGAGATTGAAGCGGGAGATCATCACGATCCGACATACCTCGAACTCTTTTGTGACCAGAATCCATCCGAACCTGAGTGTCTAATTTACGACGACTGATAACAAATGATTGATGATACCCTTTTAAAATCTCAATTTCTTGGACGTGATCAATTCACATGGTGGATTGGACAAGTAGCTCATCCTAAGTATTGGAGAGACGATAAAACTGAAATCGTTCAATCTCAAAATGAGAAAGAATTGGGTATGAGTTGGGCTTATCGTTGTAAAGTCCGTATTATTGGGTATCATCCTTTTAATGGTAATGAATTACCAGATAAAGATTTGCCATGGGCTCACGTTATGCTTCCTGCTTCTCATGGAGCGGGACATGGTGCATTAGGCGAATCAAGTTTAATGGTTGGTGGAGAAACTGTTTTTGGTTTCTTCATGGATGGTGACGAGGGACAACAACCTGTTGTATTTGGATCCCTCTACAGAAATGCTAGTGCTACTAGTACAATTACATCAAGCGAAGTTCTCAGTGAAGGAAGTTCTAGGTTTAGACCTTATTCTGGAATTGAAGCACAACCAACGATGAAATCTGGTATCACCCAGAGACCTCCAAAAGAAAATCAAACACTTGATACTCCCCAGAACAATGCCAACTCTGGTTCTAGTGATAGTTCAACTTCTTCTAAAGCATCTAAGAACCCAGATAGAATTTTTCCAGAGAGTGATGCAGAAACTGCATTTGCTGCAGGTGGACAACAAGTCACTATTCCCAATGGTTGTGACCAGAATTTCTTAAGTGAAATCACCAACACAATCAGGAGTTTTATTGCTACTACAAACAGTCTTACATCTTTCTTGGGTGTATATGTTGACGCAGTACAAAATTTCATCTCAGATATTAATCGTCTGATTAGTAAGACTGGTGCCATTATCATGGGCATCATGAAGAAAATCTTCAACAATCTGAGAGATAGATTGATGAAGTGGTTGGGTAAGAGGTTTAGAGATTTTGTTGCTCTTATTGTACCTGAACCTCAGCAACAACCGATTGCAAATGCAATCAAAAAGATCATGGATATTATTTTCTGTATCTTTGAGAAATTGGGCATTGATATGCTCGGTATGATTACTGGGTTCTTAAAAAATCTGATTGGTAAAACCATTGCAGCACCTCTTTGCGCTGCTGAACAGGCAACTGCTGCAATGGTCGCCGCTTTGATGAAGACACTTAATGGTCTACTAGAACCCATCATGGATGGTATTAGTTGGTTGACTGGTGCTTTGTCTAGTGTTAGTAGTGCTTTGTCATCTGTATCTTCGTTCATGAATCAGTTATTGAGTTTCCTTGATTGTGATTCTCTTAGTTGTAAAAAAGTCACCGACTGGACTTCTGGTTGGGGTCTCTCCACACAACCAGCACAGAATCTTGCTGGTATGCTTGATAAGGTGTCTATCATGGATGGACTTATCACTGATGGAGATTCAATGACTCTTGATGAACTTGCTGCTGCAGGTGAAAACTTCTCCTTCCTTACATTAATGGGTGGAGACTATGCTGGATTCATCGAGTGTAATAATCTTAGAGATAATCCTAAGAGTCAAGATGATATTGGTAATACACCGCCTGGATTTGTATTCCCAGTTTGTATCCCTCCAAAAGTAGAGTTTGTTGGACGTTCTCGTAAAGAAGCATTGGGTTACCCCATTGTTGCCTCTGATGGATCAATCCTTGCGGTTGTGATTACAAATCCAGGCAGAGGATATGAGGAAGCACCAAGTGTTGCAATTATTGATAAGACAGGTCATGGTGGTGGAGCTCAAGTACAGGCAATTATTGATAGTAGTGGAAAAGTAGTTAATACCGTAATTAGAGATCCTGGCTTTGGATATTGCCCATCCTCTATTGAGAGTGATGAAACAATTCCATTCCCAGATCCACTACCAGATCTTCCAGATGGAACCTTTATTCCTGATACAACTGCGCCAGGACTTAGTGTTCTTGTTCCACCAGATAATGCTGTTGGTGTCTCTACAAATACTTGTTTCACATTTGAATTTAATGAAGCAGTTAAACGTGGAAAGGGACATATTAGTATTATAGAGACTGAAAGTAATGAAGTTTACGATAGGATTGACATAACCGACATTTCTCAGGTATCATTTACAAGTGAGAAAGCAATTAAAGTCTGTCCCGATAAACCTTTACAAGGTTCTACAAACTATCATATCAACATTGAACAAGGTGCGATTCGGGATATTAGTGAAAATGATTATATTGGTATTGCTGACACCACAACCTATAATGTAACTACTAGGGTTGTTGCAGGTGTAAGTAGTGTTCCTGTTGGTATTGCTACAGACGTTTTTGTTGATCGTCCTGGCCTTGGATACACATCTGGCGATCAAGGACGTTATGGGGATTGTACATTCGATCTTGTACTTAATCCACAGGGTTCTATTATCGGAATTAAGAATCTCACATGTCAAACTGAGTTCGAACGCCGCCCAGATATCGTAATAAATACGAATACTGGTAGTGGTGCAGAACTACTGCCAATTATGGTATATACACCCAGAACGACTACAGTTACCACCACTCTTGGTCCTGAAGAACTTAAGAGAAGAGGAATTGCAGTCGTCAATAAAGTTCAGTGTCCTGGAAGTTAAATGGCTGACCAACCCAAATATTATTTTAGACAATACCCAGGATTCCGTTTTACTTCGGGAGTTCAGATTAAGAAGGGTGCTGACAAAGGAAAGACAACTGACTTTGGTGTATTAACTGATAATGCACAGGGTTATGTTTGGTTCAGAGATGGTGTATCTAGACAAAGAACACTCAAGACATCTATTGATGTTTGTGGTCAAAGGTGCAATCAAGATGAACCAGCTAAACTTATACAAGCAGAGAACGGTGCAATTATTTTAGATGCACAGTTCGGTGACGTTGTAATTAAAGGTAGAAATGTTCGTATTGAAGCAACTGCTGAAGATGGTGAAGTAACTATTAACTCACCAAAACATGTCTACTTAAAAGCCGCAGTAACTAATATTAAAGGTACTACAGTAAATGTTCTGGGTTCTCATGAAGTCAGACTTGCTGGACAGTTCATTAATATTAATGCTGGTATTACTAATGAAGTTGGTCAGTTAACTGATTTTGTTAGAGCATCTTTCCTCGGTAAATTAATGATTGGTCTTACAAGATTTAAGGAGTTCTTAGAGTAATGGGATATACAAGTCCTATTGGCCACGTTGGTGATAAACTAATCGTGGGAGCACTTGACGTATCTTTCTTGGCGAGTATTACTACTGTTACGCCAGGAACTTTCGTTGCAAATGGTCCTGCATATTTTGGTTTGGGTATTGGTTTAGGTGTTGCTCGTGCGACTGTAATGATTGGTCCACCAATCGCAGTGTCGTTACCAGCATCACTTGAAGTTACTGGTATTACAAACATATTTGGTATTCATAATGTAATTGCGGTTAGTACATTTACTGGACTTACTACTAAACTCGGTACTACAATCAAGAATGCTCTGAGTTTAAAAAATGGTATTGATATTAAGAATGCTCTCAATATTGGTAATGCGTTAGGTCTTGATAATGGTCTACGAACTGTTAATGGTAAATTACTCGTTAACGGTCTTTTAACAGCAGCTGGTAATATCTCAACTCCTTCAATCACTGCGGGATTTGGGGCTTTTGCTTCAGTTGCTGCGCCTTTCAAAAAGTTTGATATTCCGCACCCAACTAAAGGGGAAGGTTGGAGACTTGCACATACTTGTCTAGAAGGTCCAGAGATCGGAGTCTATTGTAGAGGAGTTTTGGAAGGAAAGACTGTAATTGAGTTGCCTGATTATTGGAAAGGGTTGGTAAGACAGGATAGTATTACTGTCAATTTAACTCCAAAGGAGACATATCAGGAGTTATATTATGAGATTATTGATTGGGGTACAAAGATCAGGGTTAAGAATAATGCATCTGCTCCAGTAAATTGTAGTTACACCGTATATGGCGAAAGAAAAGACGTTGAAAGAATTCAAGTTGAATACAAGGAGGCTGCATAATGGGACTTGATCTTTCTGGGCTTGATGCCCCCGACTTAATTGCAAAACAATTAAAAGATGCAGAAAGTTTAACTTCGGGACTTACTCCTGAGAAAGTCGCTAAGAGTCTCAGGGATGACTTTGATTCGATGGATAATCAGGTCCAACAGCTTCTAGAACAACTGACTATCGTTGATGCCCGTATTGATGAGTACGATAAACTTATCAATAAAGTAGACAAGAAGATGCCTCCTCTCATCGATGAGATGAATAATGCACTTGATGATGTTGCAGATGCATATAAAGCAAGGGTTGCAGCTGGATGTAAAAATGATCTTGCTTGGGTACTGTTAGAGACGAAGAAGGGCAATAAAGCTACTGCTGGTCAGGATAGTTATGTCTATCAAGTTGCAAAGGATCCAAGTACAAGAAAACAGTTAAATTATTATGGCGTAAAATATTACAGAAGACCAAAGAACCGTGAATATGGTTCAAATGTAGTTGACCAGATTGATAATGGAACTGTTGATAGTTTGACTACTGTAATGGTAGTATTTGATGACGATGCTGGTGATCTGATTGGTATTGCTAGTACAGATGGTATTGAGTATTCATCCAGTGGAGCTCCCTCTGTTATTAAAATCGGTGACTTCCTTACGGATGACTTATCTGATCCCACGATTTTTGTAACAGGTAATCTTCCTAGAGTGGTTGGTTTGGGTACTACAAGTTATCCAGCAGTCAGACAGAATATTACAGGAATGACCACTAGTGGAACCAGTAAGTTTTATGAAAACAGAGTAGTTGGTCTTGCAAGTGACTTTAAAATTGGTGATGTTCTTTATGCGGATAATGTTTTCCCACAAGGCACAACAATTACTGGATTTGAAGAATCTACTTTTGATGCAACTTTTGTCAATAATGTAGGAGTTACTACGACTGAGGAAATTACAATTGATGTCTTCTTAACGAGTAATCCTGCCATTGCAACTACAGAAGGACATCAAATTCAAGTGGGTATTGTATCAACATATCCTGCTGTATTTCTAAGTACCATTACACAAGTTGGTGCGGCTAATAGTTCTTTTCTCATTGTAAGACCACCTGACGTGGGTGGTATTGAATTCGATGAGGCTAAAAATCCTATTGATCCTGTAGAAATTGGTATTGCTGAAGGTAAGAAAGTAGGTAAAGGTAATAAAGTTAAGTTAGTCAACAACGGTGATCCAAAGAAAGTTGCAAGTTGGCACGAAGTTAGAGACGAAGACGAACCTAAAGTTGGTGCTGGATTTGTGGAATACTGGGAAGGTAATGACCAGTGGCCCACTTTAACTACCAATGATGGTCGTGGTATGGGAAATGCTGTATCATATCCTGAAGAAGGAACTACTGTAACTATTAGTTTTGGAAGCACCGTATCTGGTTCAATTGGTTATGGTGTTAATCCTAATAGTCCTAGTGGTTGTGGTGGTCTAGATTCTGCTATTTCGTCTGCAGAGTCTGACAGAGATGCAAAAATAGCAGACAACAAGCCTAAAGTAGAGTATTATACTGGTGTAACTGCTGCTCTACGCGATCTCCGAGACGAACTTGAGACCCAGGCCTGGTCATTCATGCAAGGTGTTGGTCACATCAATGAGAAAAAGAGAAAGGATGAAGAAAGAGCAGTTCAGTTGGAAGACATCGACTGGACTGAGTTTGAAGACTGATGGATGAGAAAGACAAATTACTTATTGCGAAGAATCAGTTAGACTCTTTAACTATGGTTCTTCGCGATAACAAGTGGCAGGCTTATCTATATACTAGCCTGATCACTCTTCGTTATGAGATTGACAGACAACTATCATTATTGGAGGTAGAAGAAAAGAATGGAGCCAGTTGATACACAGGCATTCGGAACAGACCTTTTAGTTCAGAACACAAACATGCTTGCAGAAGATTTATTTAAAACTTCTGAAAGATGCAGACAACTTGAGAAACAGGTCACTGATTTGAGACGTGATCTAGACTCACAACAGTTTTTTATCAATCAAATTCTCGACAAACTCGATGATAGCGGTAATTTACAGTAACGGAAGCCAAGAATGTGAGCGCATATCCATGTTGCTCAAATCACTTGGTGGAGAATTTCACGAATACAAATTAGATCAACACTTCACAAAAACTCAATTTGAACAGGAGTTTGGTGGTGACGCTACATATCCACAGGTTAGTATTGGTTCCAAACATATTGGAAGCATGAAAGAAACACTACACTACATGAAAGAAAAGGGATTAATCGTATGACTAATAGACAATTTGTTGACAGTAAAGGTAATACATGGGAATGGGAAGAGACCGATGAGGTTCGTGCTGCTGTAGAACGTCTTCACGCAGACATTCGTGAGTTGGAAGCCGAGACAGGCAAGGAGAAGGGGGACTACGGCGTAGGTAAATAGGGACAGTTCGTGGATTGACCCCTTGACGAAACCCCCAAAATACCCTATATTAAGAGAGTTCAAGACACTACTCCAATGAACGAAGAGTTTCTCTCACGAGTCGTCGCTGACATCGAACGCAAGGCCTTCTATCTACATTCAAACGAAGGTGATACCAAAGTGATGCACTGCGAAGATTCTGATCAATTTCTTGCTGTACTAGATGTTTGCCGTACCCATTGTCAAAATGGTGAATTAGTTTTCACACCCTGAGTATCGGGAGTGTGGTGGAATCGGTAGACACACCAGACTTAAAATCTGTTGCCCTCTGGGCGTGGGGGTTCAAGTCCCCCCACTCCTACTCTAAATAACGTAGTTGCCACTTTAGCTCAGCTGGATAGAGCAACGGTTTTGTAAACCGTAGGTCGTCGGTTCAAGTCCGACATGTGGCTTTCCACTTTTGTGGAATAGGTGATGCAACCTACATTTCGGACAGGGGTTCGATTCCCCTCGACTCCACTCATGGGGTCGCACTGGCTTCGACGGGGTACAAGGGGCATGACTGAAACCTGCTTGGATAAGCAACCAATAGATGCTAAACCATCTGATGTCGCTGCGAACAACATCGTAGCATTCTCCCGCACTCGTGAACTCGCGACTGCCTGAATGGGAGATGGGGGTTAGACTAGCCTTCTTACCCAAGTAGTCCTTGGGGGTGTAATGCCCCCTTACTCAGGAGTATTATGAAGATTAATCTATGGTATTCTAAGAGTATGTTGCAATGGCGATGGACTCTTTGCGAAGAATTTAAAAACGGTGTTACATACAGAGAACAACACTCTGGTCAACAACCGATGCTTCGTGATGCCATGGATGATGTTGCGAACACTGTTGAGTATATTCTTGAAGCTAAAGAAAAGAGGGAAAACGAGGGGAATTAGCTCAATTGGTAGAGCACCTGCTTTGCAAGCAGGGGGTTAGGGGTTCGAGTCCCCTATTCTCCATATCTATATGGGACGATGAAGATAGTAAAAGACGCTCTTAATGAATTAGTTTGGGTTGACTGTAAGAGAGAATTACAGGATAAACTCCGTGATGAAGTGTGGTCATCCAGTACAATTAACTGGTCTGAAGAAGTTAAACTGGAGTTAGGAACCACACTTGCCACTAAATTGTCACCTGAACTATCAACTAGAGTTCTTGACTGTATTAAAGAACATATTCCTAAGTGTGAACATTACCAACTTAGATTTTATATTTGGCAACCATTAACGGGTATTCCTCCACATACAGATAAAGCACATAAATTTGGTGCTACGATCTATTTGAATGAGAAGTGGGATCGTACTGATGGTGGTTGGTTCTTGTGGAAAGAAGGTGATGATGAGATATGGAAAGCCATTCCTCCACAAAGGAATTTAATGATGATAAATCATAGTAAGGAATGGCATTGTGTTACACCAGTTTCGCCTAACCCCAAGAATATGCGTTATACTATCCAAATATGGGGCGATAATTAATGAGAATTGTTGGTATCAGTCCGAGTCATGATTCATCGGTCTGTGTTTATAATGATGGGGAAATAGAATATTTCTTTAAAGAAGAGAGACTCTGTGGTATTAAGAAAGAGTCTAAACCATATCTTGCCATGATTGAGGCACAAAAGACACTTATGGGTCCTGTGGATCTTTGTGTTATTGCCTCTCCAGACGGTAGGAGTATATTCAGTGTCGATCTTCTTGCGGAAAGATTATTTAAGTGTCCAGTGATTGATATGGACGAGTATCATCACATGAGTCATGCTGCACTGGCATTTGAGAACAGTGGTTTTGATGAGGCACTTATCTTTGTTGCTGATAGGAATGGATCTAAGATTGGTGGCGTTTGTCGCGAGTCGGAGACTGTTATGGTTGCTCGCAGAGATCCATATACGTTCACAGAAATCTATAAAAACTATTGGTCAGACTTTTCATCACATCAGATTCAAGAAGTTTTAGAGTATCTGAAACAAGTTAGACCAGAGACGAAACATATTGTTCGTAGTAAGTTCAATGCCACTATGGTCTATGAGTCCGCCACAACGTTGATTGGCGAACACCCACTAGAGAATGGAAAGACTATGGGACTCTCTGCCTACGGTCATCCAGAGGGGTTTCCTGACCTATTTGTGAACTGTCTAGACCCCGATGTATTCCTAGTTCCTCATGATTCATATTTTGATCTGGATAATTATGCTAGATCCCATGTAAAACCAGTAATGAATAGAGAACTTCATGAATATACCACAAACGAGGTTACATTCGAAGATACTCTACATGCAGATTATGCCAAGCATGTACAGAATCAGACTCAGGAAGAAGTCTTCAAATGTATTGATTACTATTCTACTAAAACAGGTATTAAAAATATCATCGTAACTGGTGGTTATGGGATGAATATTGTTACCAATTCTTACCTCGTACAGTTGATGCCCGAATGTAAGTTTTGGTTTGAACCGATTGCAGATGATACTGGCAACTCTATTGGTGCCTGTATCTATTCATATAAGAATGAAACTGGTGATACGAATAAGTATCCACTCAAAGATACTTTCTTTCATGGATATGATTATGATCTAGAAGATGTATATTTTAGTATGAAAGAGGGATCTGATTGGCAGTATGATACCTCTGGTGTTGCTGATCTCTTGGATAATGATAAATCAGTTGCAGTATATTATGGTAAAGCAGAAGCAGGACAACGTGCATTAGGTAACAGATCTATTCTCTTTAATGCTTTTAATCCTTCTGCGAAGGATATAGTTAATGAGATTAAGAAACGTGAATGGTATCGTCCCTTTGCGGCAATTATTCTGGAAGAAGATGCCAAAACATGTTTTGATATGTTATACTTAGAGAGAAATGAGTTTATGACAAACTCTTTTCAAATTAAGGAGGAGTGGAGACTTACTTTTCAAGGCATTGTCCATGAAGATGGGTCCTGCAGAATCCAAACTGTTAGAGAAGGGCATTTACTTTATGAACTCCTCACAGAGATCAAATCTCGCCGAGGTATTGGGATTCTTCTTAATACTAGCTTTAATTTGGCTGGTGAACCCCTGGTTGAAACGCCCGACGAAGCCCTCCGAACATTGCACGGATCAAACCTAGATTATGTGTGGTTTCCAAGTTATAACTTAGTTGCCAAGTGATCTTTCTCTCTATATAATGTCAGGGTGTGAAGGAAGTGCAATCGGGGTCTTCGGACCCCATTTTTTACACTAAATATTATCATGGAATACAAACCATATTCACCCGAGTGGCATAGAAAGAGGTATTTACAAGAAGCCCTCTATAAGTATTTTGATGATTACGTTCCGACTGACGTGATCTATGAGGATATTATGGAAATTCTTGGAGAGAAGTCCGATGCGGCTTATGAAGAGTACACAAAGGTGAAAGATCTAGAAAGCAAACTGGGAAAGTAATGTATGCTGTCAACTCAATACCGTCTTCGACTTGAAGGCATCTGCAAGAAGATTGTAAACGGTGAAAGTGTTGAACTCTCAGATATGATCTGGGCGGAAAAACTAGGTAAAGCAAATACCACTGCAAATGAATGGTTGAAGAAAGCCAGACAGAAAGCAGCCAATCCTGATATGCAGGAAGGTAGTATGGATGATTTTATGAATAGGATGGGGTTAGGAGACCCCGACCCATCCAATCACAGAACGGGGTTTCAAGGTGCTGATGAGATTGTAGATTGGTTTCAACGTGAAAAACCTGATGATTGGAGACAACGCGATTGAGTATGAATATACACCTTCCGAGTTTGATGTTGATGTAACTTGGGAAGATGTATTGGATAAACTAGATGATGAATATACAAAAGGCACATGCAAGATTGTATATCATCTACCGCAGGTTCCACCATCATTTGTTTGTCACAATACATATACACCAGGCTCATTAAGAAAGGCAGCAGAAGAAGTTTATAAAGAGGTGCCTGTCAAAGAGATGCACGTCTATGTTTCTGTTGCTGGTGGTGCTTCTACTTTTGAAAGACACTGTGATGATAAAGATGTTCTTCTAGTCGGGGGACTAGGAAAAGTTTCTTATTGGTTTGATGATGATAAAGAAATTACTTTAGATCCAGGCGATTCTCTTTTTATTGAAGCTGGAACATATCATAGACCTGAAGTTCATGGACCTAGAGCAACTCTAAGTTTTACATTAGGTCAGTAACGCCCTCCCCAAGAGGGTTTTTTTAGTGTCTAAATATAGTCAGAAGAATATTAGTTTGAGCCAAAATGCCTCTTTCAAGATTAGAGAATTTCCTCAAGAATGCTGAAGGTAATATCCTGTATGTTAACCCTTCCGACTTTGATGCTACTGATAGTATTGAGAACAGAGGTAACTCTCTGACTCGTCCTTTCAAAACGATTCAGAGGGCACTCATTGAGGCAGCAAGATTTTCGTACCAGACGGGTAAGAATAACGATAAGATTGATAGAACAACGATTCTAACTTTCCCAGGCACACACTATATTGACAATAGGCCTGGATATACTGTAATAGATAATAATGGTAGCGCCCAATTTAAGGCGAGAAGAAATAGTAATTATGTAGAAGTTACTCTCAATGAGTTTACTACTGAGACTAACTTTGATGTTCTTGATAGAAATAATGATCTCTACAAGTACAACTCTACTGAGGGTGGTGTAATTCTGCCTAGAGGTACATCTATTATTGGTTTGGATCTTCGTAAGACCAAGATCAGACCACTCTATGTGCCTGATCCTGAAGACGATAGGTTTGAATATACATCTGTATTCAGAGTTACGGGTACTTGTTACTTCACAGCATTCTCTCTGTTTGATGCTGATCTGTCTAAAGTTGCATATTATGATTTCAACAGCAACTCTAAGAAACCAACATTCTCTCACCACAAACTGTCTTGTTTCCAGTATGCTGATGGTGTAAACAATGTAATCATTGATGGATCGGACTCAGGTCTTACTGACCTTGATATGTTCTACTACAAGGTTGCTAGAGCATATGGTGATGCTTCTGGTCGTCCAGTTGGTGACTTTCCCACGTTTGACGATTTTGAACCAAATATTGATGAATTTAGGATTGTTGGTGACCTTGCTGCTGATCCAGTTGGTATTAGTTCTATTAAGGCAGGAGACGGTAACACCTCCTCCACACAAATTACAGTCACTACTAACAAAGCACACAACCTCTTCAAAGAGACACCAGTTCTTATTGCTGGTATCACTACATCTATTAACTCCTACAATGGTTCCTTTGTGGTTGAGGAAGTTCTGAGTGATACTGAGTTTAGATATATTGCTCCATCTGTACCTGGCAACCCACTTCCTATCCCACAGGAAATCCAGAACTCTTCTATTATTATTGAACCTGATACTGTAGGTTCCGCATCTCCATACATCTTTAACTGTTCTCTCCGTTCAGTTTATGGTATGAACGGTATGGACTGTGATGGTGACAAGGCGACTGGATTTAAGTCGATGGTTGTTGCACAGTTCACGGGTATTTCTATCCAGAAGGATGACAATGCCTTCGTTCTGTATAACCCAGACACTGCAATCTTTAATGATGACCAGTCTGTTTCTGATGCAGATAGACCTCTGCACAGCAACTCTGCTGCCATCTACAAACCAACATATGAAACTTCTCACATGAGAGTGAGGAACAACGCTGTTGTTCAGATCGTTTCTGTGTTCGCTATTGCGTTCGCCAGACATTTCCAAGCGGAGAGAGGTGGTGACGCATCTATTACTAACTCCAACTCAAACTTTGGTCAAACTGCTCTTGAATCTAGTGGATTCAGACCTTCTTCATTCGACCGTGATGATGTTGGTTATATCACACACATCATTCCTCCTAGAGAACTAACTGCTGAAGATACTACTATCTCATGGTTGACTCTTGACGTTCAAAAGACTATTGGTATTGCTGATACCAGTAGACTGTATCTGTTTGGATATAATACTCAAGAAATTGTACCTCCTGCTGAGATTGATTCTTATAGAGTTGGTGCAAGAGCAGGTGAAACTCTGAAACTTGCACTGGTTGATACTTCTACTGGTCAGGCAGTTCAGAATGTTTATGAAGCTCCAGTTCTCATGGAGTCTGGAACTTCTGGTATTGCTACTTCCTACCAAAAAGTTTACGATGTTGTTCGTAATGCTGGTGTCAACTTCATTGTATCTAACGTTTTTAGTCTTGTTCAGAATCACCAGTTAATCACTGGTGAGAGAGTTAGAGTCTTCTCTGATACTGGAGAAACACCTAATGGTATCAAGAATGATAAGATCTACTATGCAATTACTGGTGGTTCTCTTGCTGCAGACAAACTTCAACTTGCTGCAACTCTGAACGACGCACTTGCTCGTAGACCTCTGACTGGTTTGTCTAATGGTGGTGGTAAACTGATTATCAGTTCTACTGTTTCCGACAAACAACCTGGCATGAAGGGTCATCCCATCCAGTTTGATAGTGTAAACAACAACTGGTATATTAACGTTGATCCTAGTGCTGTATCTAATACAATCTATCCAGCATTTGCTTCTCTTGGTGTTGGTCTTATTGGTCAAGAATCTGGTGCAACATACCTTGAGAGAAGAGTTGATAACAGATCTCTGCAAGATAGACTTTACAGAGCAAGATATGTTATTCCTAAGGAACATACTAATGCACGTCCACCTACGCCTGGTTTCGTACTTCAAGAATCCAAGACAGTTGGTGTTGGTAGTGCATCATTCTTGAGTGCTGACTTAACGAACCCAACTCAACTTAAGAACGTTAAGATCATTAAGAATGCTACATGGTCATCCGATACTATTACTGTTACCACGGAGAAAGATCATGATCTGATTCCTGGCGACCTTGTAACTATTAGACAGGTTGATTCTGTTAATAATCCACTGGGTACATTCAACGTTGGTTTTAACGGTGAGAACCCAGTTGCAACTGTTCTTGGTAGAAAACAGTTTACTATTTCTGGTATTACAACTGATCCTGGCGAATTTAAGTGTCAGATCAACCAAAGAACTACACAACAACAGATCGAAAATCTTCCTACAATTCATAGATCTAAGTCTAAGGATAGTATTTACGTCTATCGTGTTCAGGAGGCAAAACCACATATTCCTGGCACATCTGGACAAGATGGTATCTACAACCTGATCCTGACTTGTGGTTCTGTTTCTCTTGATAAGGACCTTGGATTTGGTGTATCCATGAAGTCCTTCTCTCAGGATGTTAGAAATCTATATCCACAACAGGATAGAGATAACTATGAGTCTGATCCACAACCTTCTGTATCGTTTGCCACTCCAGAAGTTGTTGGTCTTGTTCTTTCTAATGATAAGAAGAAGTCTCTTACGAGAGAATCCCTTAACTACTTCATGCAGGGATTCAATGTTGGTACTGCTGTAACTGGTGCGGTTGTTACTGGTACAGGTAACACCACTGTCACTCTGTTTAGTGATACAGAGCATAGATTCAACTCCATTAAGAGTGTAAACATCATCGACGGTGGTTCTGGATATAACAATGGTTCTGGTATCGCTACTGTTATCTACTCAGCTGATCTCGTTAATAATGGACTGATTGGTAAGAATGCTGCCGCTGAAGTTCAGATCTCTGCTGCTGGTACAGTTACCAGTGTTAAGATCGTTGATGGTGGTTGTGCATATGGTGTAGGTAACACCATGACAGTTGATCCATTCCCTGCTGGTGCTGCTACTTCTCCTGCTGTTGTTGAAGTTACTGCTATCTTCAATAATGTTGGCGATGGTATGGATCTGAATGGATTTGCTGATCCAATGTACAATGGAACACATAAGATTGTTGATATTCCAACTGCAAAGTCTGTTTCCATTGAGATTGACAAACCAAATATTATGTCTCCTTTCTATACTGAAAGGACTGATAGAAGACTGCCAATGTATAACATCGCCAACCCTGGCGTTGCATTTACAAGTATCAGTGTAACTGGTGAAACTGGTGTTGCTACAATTAGATGTAATTCAAACCACACCTTAGTTGCTGGTCAGACCTTCGGTATCGTTGGTACTGGTAACTCGATGTTCGACTTTAGAACATTCACTGTTGTTGACGTTGATCCTTTCGCTCCATTGAGAGCACTTCACTTCAATGTTGGTGTTCATACATCTGGTATTGATAGTTCTTATGATGTAACTGATGCTAGATTGTTCGGTCATGGTTTCAGAGCAAGATCCAAGTCTCTGGGTCTGGGTGAAAATAACCTGAACGCAAGGGGTGCAACAATTTGGACTGGTATTAGTACATCTATTGCTGCTCCTTTAACCTCTACTGACCAATCAATCACTCTTACTGATACTTCTGGTTTCCAGAAGGGTGATTACTGTCAGATTGGTGCTGAGATTATTAGATTTACTAACGATAACATCAATGCCATTCTCCGTGGTCAGTTTGGTACTGTTGCTGCAGCAGTTCCTGTTGGTTCGACAATCAAGAAGATTGAAATCGTTCCAATGGAACTTCGCAGACCATCTATTCTTCGTGCATCTGGTCACACATTTGAATATCTTGGTTATGGTTCTGGTAACTACTCCACATCACTGCCTCAAAAACAGGATAGAGTTCTGAACTCTGATGAACAACTTGCTGCACAGAAGAAAGAACAGTCTGGTGGTAAGGTTGTTTACACTGGTATGAACGACGCTGGTGAGTTCTTCACTGGATATAATAAACTGTCTGCAATTACTGGTGAGGAAGAAGTTATTGGCGCTCCAATCTTTACCTATACAGGTGATGATGCTGAGTCTGAAGCTGCTAAGAAAGTTTCGGGTGTCTTCGATGAACTTCTGGTTAGAGAAGGTATCACGGTTGAGGGTGGAGATAACAACAATAGAACTTCACAGTTCTATGGTCCAGTAAACTTTACCCAGAAACTTACTAACAGTTCTGCTGAGGGTATTGAAACTAAGAACCTCTTCCTGAAAGGTGATGCTCCACAGGGTAAACTTCTTACCGTTGGTATTTCTACTCCTATTCAGGCGGCAAGATCTGGTGATATGTCATTTGTATCCAACCCTAATACGGGTGGTTACTTAGGACACATCTATGCTGAAGGTGAGTGGAGAAGATTTGGTGTAGTATCTCAAGAAAGAGATAGACAGTTCCTCAAGATCGATCAAATTGGTGTTGGTAAGTCTGGTATTGGACCATTTGACTTTACTGATGCTATGGAAGTCAACGGTACTACGAAACTGAATCACTTGTTCGTTTCTGGTATTGTTACCTTTGCATCTCCACAGACATTCTCTGGTGTTACTTACGATAGTATTGTTATCAGAAAGATTGCTAATTTCTGGGGATACAATACTACTGGTGGTGTCTCTCCACAGGGTATTCCTTGGGAGAACTATGGTTACTACAGTATTGTAGATGAAGGTGGTGTAATTCGAGCATATGACTTCGAGACTGTTGGTACTTACGTTTCCTTCAAACCTGCCTCACATATCAGTATTGAAGGTCCAATCAATGACACATATGCTGGTGTAAGTACATTTGTTGGTACTCTCGATGTTGGTAACATCGAATGTGATGGCGGTACAGTCAATGTAACTACTCTTACTGCTGTTAATGCGGGTATTGGTAGTCTCAACGTACTCACACATTCCTATGCTAAGACTGGTTTCGTCACCAACTTTAGAGCAGAAGTTGCATCCGTAACTAATGGATTGTATGCAGATGTTGGTATTACTACCACATTACATGCAACTACTGCTTATATCAATGAGGCAAACATCTTCTCTGGTGTTGTCACTAACATGAGTGCCTCTAACCATGTGGTTACTCCTCAGTTGTATGCTTCTTCTGGTATTGTTACTAACCTCACAGGTACTAATGTAACCTACGATAATATCGCTGGTACTGCTGTAACTGCAACTGACTTTAACTTTACTGACCAACTGTTTGGTCCTACTGCTTTCGTTAATACTGGTATTATTACTGCTGTTAAGTCCCGAGTTGTTATGGGACCTGGCGCTCAAGGACCTGGGCAACCTGGACTTGAAATTGTTGCCAACTCTGGTGTTGTTACTTCTATTGTTGGTACATATGCAACCGTTACCTTCCTGAACTCAGGTATCAACGGATCCGTGATGACGGATGACCTTTATGCTAACGCTGGTATTATTACCGCTCTTGGTGATAGTGGCGTTGATATGACTATTGAGTGTGGTCCTACTGGTAAGATTAATACCTTCCAGATGGTACACACAGCGACCACTGGTACTCCACCAATTATTACTAGTTCCATCACTAAGTGTGTCAACCTTAATGCTGACTTACTTGATGGAATGGATACATCCACTGGCAATGCTGGAAACAGTATTGTTGCTAGGGATGCTTCTGGTAACTTCAGTTCCAACGTAATTACTGCAAGTGCATTTAACGGTGGTTCTTTCTCTGGTAGTTCCTTGAGTGTTTCTGGAGCTATTAGTGCTGGGTCACTCTCTGTTTCTGGTAATTTATCTGGTACTGCCGAGAAGGCGGATCAGGTTAAGATTAATTCCGCTGATAGTTCCAGTTATCAAGTTTTACTGGTTCCTGCTAATTCTCAAGGTAATTATAGGGCTGGTCGTGTTGATAATGGAATTACTTGGAACGGTGGTAGTAATACTTTAAGTATTGGTGCTCTTAGTGTTTCAGGTTCAATCACTGCTGGTAGTGACATTACTGCTTTCGCATCTGATGATCGCCTGAAGAGAGATAAGGTTGGTATTAGTGGTGCTCTTGATAAAGTTCTTTCACTTAATGGTTTCACTTATAACTTCAATGAAACTGCTGGTAACCTTGGATTTAATACTGAGGTTAGATATGCTGGTGTATCTGCTCAAGAAGTTAAGAAAGTTCTCCCAGAGGCAGTTAAACCTGCACCTGTTGACAATAAGTATGATACTGTTCAGTATGAGAAACTTGTTCCTCTCCTCATCGAGGCAATTAAGGAACAACAGGTACAAATTGATGAACTGAAAGCAAAACTGGAGTCCCATAACCATGCTGAATGAGGATGGTGATCGACAGCAACCCGACTTTATAATTGATTTTGATTTAGATGACATCTGCCTACTTTATAGATCAGTAACCAAACACTTAGAGGTTTTGAAGGCAGATGAAGATCGTGATAGAGATGGTCTAGATGAAAGACTAGAAGATCTCCAAATGCATCTCTACAAGACGATTCTTGAGTGTAAAATGCTAGGAGATTTCGAGTAATAAATACAAAAAAATGAGTTTGTCATGGTAAATGTCACTGACACTGGTAGTGTCAAAGTCAATGATGAGTTGACTTATTTGTCTCTTAGGATTGGTCCAGATAAGAATCATCCCGTCATTGTTGTTGACGATGTGCTTGAGGATATTGATGGTTTTATTGATACATTCATCACCAATGTGCCCGTAGAAGGCAATAGAAATTACGATCAGAATACTAATATCCCAGGCTTTTCTAGACCTCTTTCTCTCTTTCTTCCCGAGATTAGAAAGACTGTAGGATTTTTCATCAATGAGTTTAGTGATTTTGAAGTTCCAAATCCAGAAGATTTGAGGTTTGCTTTCCAATTAAATGTTCTTTATTCAAACATAGAACATCCAAGAAAGTATATCCAACCTCATGTGGATCCTTCTATGTTTGCCTTTGTTCTTTATCTTCATGATGGTTCCGATTCTGGTAATGATGATGGAACAGCATTCTATTCACATGAAACTGGTGGTTGTATTAACATGGAACATGTGTTTAGTAAATTTAAGAGAGAAGAACCATACTGGAATTACAAGGAATGGGAATATGATTTCTTAGAGAAGTCAGAGGAACCAGTTGTATTTGATTCTAATAGTATTGAACCATGTTGGAAAGAAATACATGAAGTTCCGATGAAGAAGAATAGATTGGTATTATATCCCTCTTATCTTTGGCACTCTGCTAAGTTTAGTGCAGGTGAGTATGATACAAATCCTAGGGTCACAGTCTCTGGTTTTGTGGAAAAGGATTATTTCATATGATGTTATCAGATCACATTCATGAATACTGTGATGTACTGGATGCTGATGAATACTTTCGTTTATTGAAACTACTCGAAGACTTTGAGTTTCCAGATTTTGAAGAGATTGGTGAAGATGCCTTCTACGATCTTCATGGTCATAGGCAACAGGTAGATCTCAAAGAGGGTGAAGTATTTGATATTGTGGACGCGGCATTCAGAAGAGTAATGCCTAAAATCATTGAAAGTTATCGTTGGTGTCTACCAAGTGATGATGTCTTCGATAAATATAGTGGATACTGGTTGTGTAAGTATCCAGAAGGCGGGTATCTCTCATATCATACAGATACAGATGCGGATGCTGCCTCAGTTACCGCATCTTTTCAAATAAATGATGATTATGAAGGCGGTGACATGTTATTCTGGAGAGAACACAAACTAGATAAACACAAAAACTCCATACATGTTTATCCTAGTTCTCTAGTATATCCACATGAAGTTACAAAAGTAACTTCGGGAACTAGATACTCAGTAGTTGTATGGTTTGCTTACGATAAGGGAGAACAATGGTAGATCTTGAATCACTCCAGAGATTAACAGACTCTAAGACTTATCCCCATCTTGTTAGTGGTGTGGATGTAGATAATATCCGTAAGATTGTTGATGCTAATCCTAGTCTCTTTAGTAAGTCTTGGGAAGAGAATGGATCTAAGAGAAGAGATAGTGGAGCGGTGTTTATTAGAGAATATAAACAAGATCCTATTAATGGATTAAAAGATGTTGAGGTGAAGAGTACATATGGGTTCTTCTTTAACGCCAGTTCTGGCACAGGTGAGTATAACTTGTGGGGTAGTAATCATGTATATAGAAATCCCATCCTGAATTATTATATGGGTAGTAGAGTATTAGTATTTGATCCAGAGAATCCTACAGAGATTATTGAAGAACATTTGGATTTTGATACATTCCCTATGTTCTCTGCTAGTCGTAAATATATCTGTGATTTTGTAGGTGAACTCACTGGCAATAATGACACTGGAGATTTACTTGATATATTAAATGATATTGATAGTCTAAGTCCTGCAACGGAAGGCGATTTTGATCTTGCCCTCAATTATATGATCTTCAAAAAGAAGACTAATAGTGTAGAGATACACTTATATAAGTCACATGATAATCAAGAGAATATCTTGAAGATTGTGGAAAAAATGGGAAAAAGTAATAGAACAAAGTTTTATAATAATTGTAAGAGTACCTTAGAATTATTGGAGCAAACATATAATACTGATAATGTTAATTGTTTAATTGATATTACTTTTGGACCAGAAGGAGTAGAGAAGAATTTTGGTCAGTCTTTGATGCCTACAAGAAAGAGAGATGCACCTTTAGGCACACAAGCGACTGATAACTTTGAAAAGTTTTCTTCATATAAAAACGATCATATTTCTGCCATGAGACTTCTCAACGAGCAGTTTGATAATAATTTTTGGTTCCCAGATAATTGGAAAGCAGAATTAGATAGATGGGAAGATAGTCAGTACACACAAAATGTATTTGCCGTACATAAAGTAAATACCAGACATGAAGGTAATACCTTCCGCCTGGCATATGCTTTTGTAGGTAATGTTAATGGAAGAGAACCTAGTTAATTAACCGTAACGATAACCATTGTGTGAGAAGTTTGCTTTAGGACCGCCACCTGCGCCGCCGCCTCCACCGTTTCCATTATTTCCATTGTTGGGACCACCGCCGCAACCTGACTCTCCATTGCCGCCACGGTTTCCTCTGTTTCCACCGCCGCCTGATCCGCCAGTGGACTGGTAACCGCCGCCTCCGCCGCCATTACCGCCATTGCCACCGTTGCCTGCTCTACCGTTTCCAGAGTTACCACTGTTGCCGCCACTGCCGCCTGTCTGAGAGTTCACCCAAGAGGATCCGTTCCAAATAAAACCTGCTCCTCTTCCGCCTCCGCCGCCATTGCCGCCATTGCCACCGTTTCCACCATCACCACGGCATTCTCTTTTAGAACCATTACAGAACCAACCATTACATCTTTTTTTGCCGCCGTGTTGACCGTTGCCGCCACGACCTCCGTTGCCGCCAGTGCCGCCACCGCCACCGCCTCCATAAACACTTCCATTCCAGAAACCGCCAGGAATCTTAATTGGTGTAGCAATATGCATCGCCTGATTGCCACCTTGACCAGCATTTCCACCTTTACCGATAATGCTTGGTGATCCTGCTGTTACCATCTCTACAGTATTACCATATAAGGCACCACTGTTATTAATTCTCATGCCTGGATTAGAATCGCTGGAACCACAGTGACCAGTAAAAGTAATTCTTTTATCTGCTGCAGAAGTCCAGTCTTGATCTCCAAAGATTTCCCATCTTGCCTGTAAATGGTTGAAGTTACCATTACATTGAGCGTAGATAGTTTTAGTAGTTCCTCTAAAATCACTGAATTTGATGGTTCCACCAGAAGGAACACTATTATTATATTGACAGTCGGGAACCCTATTTCCTCTATACAGACTCCCTAAATTACTCGCACCGAATGTGCTATTGAGTTGACCCATGGAGATGGATCCACTCGAAAATAAGTTATCAGTTGATTTCGAGATCTGACCACTACCAATAATTCCAGATGGTACTAATGATCCATCATCACTCATGACCATTCCATCGCCTTCAGCAATCGTATCCGAATTGATTACACACTCAATTCTTTGACCTTCCTCAGGAACCGCAATAATATCTGCTCTTGCTGAAGTTGCCAGTTCTCTTAATACTGATTGATTTAATTCAGTCATTATGGTACAATATGACTCCTATCCTTATTTATCTATATACTGGGGATTACTGACTAATCATGGACATTAAAAAACGACACCAGACTTTAGTAGAAAATGCACTCAAACTGCGTGATGAGTTGTTAGCAATGGAAAAAGAATTTAATAAGAAGAAAGAAGAGTTTCTCAGGATCGAAGGTGCCATCACGGTTTTGGAGGAACAGATTACTGCTGATGCTGAGGTTGCCACCGAATCTAAGACCTGATATATTGGTATTGTTGATGGATGACCGACCTCTATAGGTTGCTCTAAGTCACACCCCCTAGTTCTACTAAAAAAGGTACAATGCCTACTAAATCAAATGCTTTCTTTCCGATTCAATCGGATTTCTTCAAGTATTCGGTCGAGTCTTTCCTGTCAGAAATGGCACCCAAGACCCGTGCTGATTACTCTTTCCAATCCCGAGTTCGCTGGTCGATTGACAATAAGAAGTCATACATCACTTCAGTGATTCTGGGTATGGCACCTTCTAAGTTCATCCTTGCCTCTACAGACGCTTGCAAGGTTACTTCGAAGATTGCCGCGGACAAACAGTATTATGAACTCTGGAAGGGTCGCGGTGTTGATTTTCTGAACATCGATTCCAACAACCGTGTAACTACTCTCTCCGAGTTTCTTCGCAATGAGTTTGGTATTCAGGCAGGTTTCTATGAGATCTGTGGTCAAGTTATTGAGATCATCGAGGGTCAGAATGACACCTACGAGAATCTCCCTAACGTAGTTCTTCAAGCATTCCTGAATGCTGTGGTGACTGTTGAGGTCATCAGTGTTGCCACTCGCAACCAACTCTCTCAACTCTTCATTCGTATGAATGATGGTATCTCTCTCAACGGTCCTGAGAAGCGTAACGCTGTTATCTCTGACTTCTCTGATACTATCCGTGACCTTGCTACCACATACGAAGGCACACTGAAGTGTTTCTTCACACCCAAGGACATCAATCGCCGTAAGGTTGATGACTTCATCGCTGGACTTGCTCTCATCTACTTCCGTGGACTGGGTGTTACTGTTTCCGACAAGTCCATGTGGTCTGCTTATGAGTATGGATCAACTGAGGACCAACTCGTTGGCAAGTTTGCATCGGATTTCAAGTCATTCATCACATTCATGGGTGACAATCTTTCTGCTCTTCCCAACAAGAACTGTGTTCTTGACCTCTTCTCTGTTGTGAAGGATCTGAAGGACAACAACTTCAACATCAGTAATCCTGAGGGATTCATTGATGATTACATGAAGACCCATGCTGCTCGACTCACTGACTCTGATACCTACAGTTACAACAACGGACGTGAGGCAACTTACAAGGAACTCATGAGATCTCGTGAGGCGAACTTCAACAAGTTGCGTCGTGAGATCATCACTCGCACTTGGAAACCCGAGTCCTATTGCACACAACTGGACAACCGTCGTTCTTTCAAGAAGGAACAGAAGTTTGTTGCTGCTGTACGTCAGGACTGGATTACTCCTGAAGGTAAGGAGATCGAGAAGGGTAAACTCTTCGATCCTAGTGTCTATCAAGGTGGACACATTACACCCCACGCTGATGGTGGCAGTACACATGATGATGAGAACTGTGCCATTCAGGAGACTGAGGATAACCTGAAACTGGGTCGCAATCCTATCGAGAACGCTTGATTTCAATCTAAATACGGGTGGATCATTCCACCCCTTTTTTTATGCCTGTAATTGACATTGCACCCACTCCAATTTACATTTCGGAGTGTCCATTTCATGATAGAGTTAAGTCACTCTTCTTAGAGGAGATTGAAAAGCATGATGGACATAAGAACCCACTATCTGAGGGTCTAACACATATAGATCACTACTCTGTTCTCTCCGATGATAAGTTTTCTCGTTTTAAAGCATGGGTAGAACAATGTGCTGAGGACTTTGTAGTCAATACACTCGGATATTATCTACCTGAAAATATGCAGGTTACGGATAGTTGGATTAATATATGCCAAGAAAATGGATGGCAAGAACCACACTATCATGCTAACGCAACCATATCGTGTGTTTACTATGTAAATTTTGATACAGGAAAACATGCCGACACATATTTTGCTGCAAGACCAAAATTAGGATTGGCGGCATATCCTTCATCACCACTAATTCAGATGGTGCATGATAGGGAGACAAAATATAATCAATTCGATTGTGTTACTGGTCAAGAGGGATGTTTGTTTATGTGGGAGTCTCATGTATTACATGGATTCAAACCTAACACTCATCCCAATCGTGTGACAGTTGCTATGAACTTGACTCCTACGGTCATTTCTAATGGTGATTATGGGTGGAGAGTCACTAACCTCACGCCAGAAGAGAGGAAAATTTCCGCCGATAAGTGGGCAGAGGGTAAACTCTGGGATACTCCAAATGTATTTCCGCAAGATGGGTTGCCAAGGGACGTATATTAGGTAATACTGGACATAGAGACAAGAACACCATGAAATTGTGGAACGCCCTTATAAAGACCGCAGGCGGACGCCTGGAGAGGGTTGAGTTCGAATCCCCTAGTTCTTGGAGAGGAGACGCAATCGCCCAGGCAAAGGGTGCCTACGGTGCCTCAGAGGTTGTTAATTGCAACCCTACAGTTCCCTACGTTGATCCATCAACTGCATCGGATGTAGCACCAGTAAAATCCACATCCAGTCCTTTACTTCTTGGTCTCAGTGATGTTCTTGGGAACATTGTGGGATACCTAGTTATTCTCCCCGCATTATATGTGATGGTTGCTGTGCCAGCATTTGGTATTGGAGTTATTGTTGGTGGTGTGGTGTGGTTTACCGTCGCTCTCGCCAAGACTGGACCTTGGAATTAAAATAATAAATAAAACGACTAGAGTTTTTAACTATGACTGACAACGTGCCAACAAAACCAGAACCACCAAAGATGCCTACTGTCGCTGAACAGGGACAGACATTTGCAGGCAAGGGTGAAGATGGTCCACAAAGACTGGATCGTTTGAATAAACAAGTCAAGATCATGTCACAAACATTGGGCAATCTTGATGGTAGATTGTGTGCCCTTGAGAAATTATTGGTACAGGCAATCGGATACCAACAAACACTGACTAACGTGGTAAAAACTACAGCAGAAGTAGAGAAAGAAATTAGAGATCTCCGTCAAGAACTGGAATCTCTCCGTGCTGAGTCTCGTTTTGATATGGGACACGGTGGCGTGCCTCTGGATCCAGCAGTTGCACCACTCGGATAACTGTCACAACCCCATTGCCTAAGTGATGGGTTGATCCTATATTGACATTGTTCAACACACATAAGACACATGAATGAGTTCGATCGTGACGATGCCTTCGATTCGGAGTATCGCGATTATGATGAACTGTATGCTGAGATGATGGAGACTGGTCCCGAGGATTGGTTGCCTGGCGCAGGGATTCGTGAGGAGTTCGATCCCGAGACTCTCAAGATGCTGAACCAGTTCTAAAAGTGTAACACCCTCTGTTGACAGAGGGTTTTTTATTGACTATCCTACTGGGGTACATTCGATTCATGTCTATGACTTCTCGGAAGAGGAAATCAACTGACCTCCCAGTCATTAAAGTTGAGGAACTTCGCCCGATGACTCCTATCATCACCCGCCAAGAATATATCAGGGACATCAAAATCCGCTGGAACATTCACACCTATGAGGTTGGCAAATTGGGTGAGGATATTAAAAAGGCATACGACTCTTTGCTCCCTTTCTTCAAGAAGTACCGTGATTATGTGGTCACAGCGTACCAGAGGGAGTTCGGTAGTCCAGTCCAATAACTGGCACAGAGGGGTCGCCATGACCCCTCTTTTTTTGTATTATTACTATATTGACAGTTAATCAATGAACCTTCGTCCCCACCAAATCCGTGCCATCAATGCGATGTGGGATAATCAGAAGGGACAGATCATTGTTCCTACTGGTGGTGGCAAAACAATGTGTATGATCGAGGACGTTTCTTTTACTCTCGAAACAAAGAAACGTGGTCAGACTATTGTTGTTGTCGCCCCTCGTATTCTCCTCGCTGAACAACTCTGTGAAGAGTTTCTTGAGGTTATTGATACCACTCACACTCATGTGATGCATGTACATAGTGGTAAGACTTCTTACTACGGTACTACTAAACCAGAGAAGATTCACTTGTTCGCTAACACTGCCCGTACGGCAGGTGAGAACTGCATTATCTTCACTACCTACCACAGTTTGCATCGCCTGGTAGAGGCAGATATTGAAGTGAATAACATTTACTTCGATGAGGCACATAACTCTGTTGCAAAGAACTTTCATGTTGCAACTAAACACTTTGCCCAACTGAATCACATCCGTTGTTACTTCTTCACTGCAACACCTAAGTGGTCTCTCACACCTAAAAAGGCAGGGATGAATGATGTTAGTGTATATGGTAAGGTGATCTGTCAAGTGCCTGCTCCTGAACTTGTTGATGGTGGTTATATTCTGCCACCTAAAGTTAATGTCCGCCAGTTGCCTCTCTCTAAGGATAAGAACAACTGGCAACGTGATGCTGACTATCTGCATCAGACTATCAAGGAAGATAAGAAGGATCAGGTTCTTGTTTGTGCTCGCACTACAAAACAGATCATCAATATCATCACCAATACTAACTTCGTAAGTAAGTTGTATGATGAGGGTTACAGTTGGTTGGTTATCACTTCCAAGACTGGCGCTCTTATTGATGGCAATAAAGTTACCCGTGAGGAGTTCTTCAATACTCTGAATGCCTGGGGTAAGGATCAAACTAAGAAGTTTGTTGTACTTCACCACAGTATTCTCTCCGAGGGTATCAATGTCAATGGATTACAGTCAGTCATCTTTCTCCGTAACATGGATTATGTTGGCATCTCACAAACTGTAGGTCGAGTTATTCGTTTGGGTGGTGAATCCAAGACTTATGGACTTGTAACTATCCCAACATATGATAATGTGGGTATCAGCACTGCCCGTAAAGTACAGGCAGTTGTAGATGTTATCTTCAACAAAGGGGAGGCAGCAATCTCTGAGATCACTCGATGAGTAAAAAAACCAAATACTACAACCACAATTCAACTCTACTGGATCCCGTACCTGTTAGAGATTATGTTTCATCAGATGGGCATTGGGTTGTAATGCCATTTGCAGGCAATAAGAAATGGGTATGTATTCATGATGGTGAATTTATTGCCACTGGATCATCCTTTGAGATTTGTATGCGAAAGATGAAACGAATTAAGACAAAAGAAGAACTGTCACAAGGTGCCTCCAACGCACTCGCTGACATGTTACAGTAACTACGTTCTGAACAAGACACATGGCAACTAAGACTAAAAAACTGTTCGTCACTCCGTTGTCAAGGAAGGCAAAGAACCGTTTCGCTAATGAAATGGATCTCTTTCATACTTGCTTTGTTCAAGGAGAGAGGAATCACGAGGGACAAGAGTGGGTATTCCTAGAATCACTTAATCACAATTACTTCTTCTGGGTGCCTGTTAAAGGTAACACTGATTGGAAAGTTGAGAAGTGAGTATTGATTTTAAGCAATCACTATTAAAAGAAGAGTCACTCGATCTCTTACGCACTTTGATCCAAGCAGAGGTCAAACTTGCGTTGTTACAAACCAGACTGAAAAAGAATGCTGACTTAATTCAAGATCAGTTGGCAATCTGCGATGTTATCTACTCATCTCTAAAGGAGACACTCTAATGAACGAACAAGAAACCATCGAATACAACCGTGATCGTTGCCTGGATGTCATCGACAACGTTATTTCACGACGGTTGACTGAACTCATTGACAACGATAAATATGATGACGCCAAAGCAATCGCACAGGAAATGTTCCTGATTGGCGATACTGAGGATGGATGGGATAGTGAAATTCTATTCTTGGGTGATATTACTGGACTCAGCAACCAAGAGATCGCCGAACTGGAGTTTTCTACCCAAGGAGATTACTTTGAGGACGGTGACTGAACTGTCCACTAAGAGTGCCACAAGGCGCGCCAGGGTGTATTATTAAAGAGTCAGAGATCTCTGACGCCTCACACACAACACACAGAGGGTCTATGTAATTGTGTCTCCTGCCGCGAGACCTCCCCTCTACCCTTTTATTCTTCTTTCTTCATCATGGCAACACGTTCACGCATCGGTATTCAACTCAAAGATGAATCTATTGTATCTGTTTATCATCATTGGGATGGTTATCCTGCTTGGTTGGGTAAGGTACTCAACTCAAAGTTCAATACGAAGGAGAAAGTAACCGATCTAATTGATGGTGGAGATATTTCTTGTGCCTGGTCAGATACTGACTGGGATCGCAACGATATTGAGACCAATCGCCCACTCTATTATGCTGAGCGTGGTGATAGTGGTGTAGAACCACAACATCATGAGTCTATCACGGAGTATTTCCAGTGTACTAAAGATTCATGGGGTGAGTATGCCTACATCTTCAATGAAGGTGAATGGTTCTGTTATGACACTAACGATAATTGTGTCCTCGTTGATATTCCTGAAGGTGGTCTAGAAGAATGACTTGGAAAGTCCCTAAAGAATTTGATTCACTTGCTCCTTACACATCAATACAGAAGCATCTCAAGTTCCTTAGGGACTTAAAGAAAGATCTTAAACGTCACCCAAGGAGTAAAGACCCTAAAAAACCTGCTACTAGAAGAAGAGGAAAGAAAAAGTCATGAGTATCAAAGTTGAACAGATACCTTTCTTTAGCATCTCTTTCTGGAGACTATCCCTATCTAATTGGGAACAAAAGAAAGAGATAATTAAGGAACTGGTTGACTTAAAACCAGATCAGGATCGTATCGACATTTGCTATTCTGACTTTTTCCAGTATAATAATAAACCACCGTACATGTATAAATTCATCGAGGTCATTCAAGATGAACTCGTTGGATTTTTTGACAGTGCGGGTGTGCTGGTTGAACAACCAAGTGAGTGGCAAATGTGGACACAAATGTACACAGGTGCAGATCATCATCCCCTACATAATCATGGGTTTGGTAATTTCTCTTGCATACTTTATCTCGATTATGATAAAGAGAAACATCCCAGCACAAGGTTTTGGACGCCTATGCCTGATCCATTCTTTGGCACTGTAACACACTTGCATCCTGAAGTTGAAGAGGGTGACATTATTATTTTCCCCTCCACAATCTATCATGAATGCCCGCCAACGAACTCTAACATTCCTAGGACCATCGTTGCATTTAATGTCCCTATTGCAGATCAATCAGTACAGCAAAATGTATCAACTTGAATGTAAAATTACAGAAGATCAACGTTCGCTCTTAGCGGATGCACTGTATTATTACAGTGAAATGTTAAACTCTGATCCTGAAGGATCCGCCAAACTCAATGCTCTTGAAGAACTAGAAGAGCATCTAGATGCACACTTTAGACAAGAAAAAACTGTATGAATCTCAATGACTTTTCGCTGGAAGAATTAGACTATGTTCTGAACTGCATGAAAAGAGTTGATGGATGGAATAAGGCAAGAGAGCAAAACAATCACCCATCAGTTAAACACGATCGAATTGTTGAAAAACTTGAATACATAAGATACAAACTCACAATGTAGGAGTATTATGAAATCGGACGACATCTCGCTGCAGACAACATCTAAGATGTTTGAGTATGAGAAATTATCAAGAGAAATTGAAGAATGTGATGACATGGCAACTCTGAAAGAGATGCTCCGTGTTCAAGTCAAACTCTACATGAAATTACAAGAAACTGTGAAGGCAACAATGCTGATGAAATGATGAACTTACAACACCAAATTAAATCCCAGTGGTATTATATTTTCTGGGGTATTTGTACAGTGACTGTTGTTGCTGGTCAAGTATATGTTGGATCTGGATATAGGCAAATGTCCAACACTTTGAATGATGTTGCTGATCGTATCATTGAGAACAATGACCAGTGATGTAATGCAACTGCTCCGCATTATTGCGGACAATTTGAAAGGCAAACTTAAGTATTATGAATGTTCCGACAAGCATAGTTACCACAAAAAAATTGTCATTGAGTACGCTCACAAAAACAAGAATTGACGTTATAATGAGAATAGTAGGCAGCATCATGGTTATTGTTGCCTACTTCATCGTATTGCATGTTAATGTATTACTCGGTGTCATCGCACATTTTATTGCTGATCTCATTTCAATTCCATATTTTGTAAGAACTAAATCATGGGATGTTGTGGTAATGTTAGGATTTCTGTTATGCATATCATTTTCCAAATTGATATATGAATGAAGATAATCCTACATGTTTGGTTATATCATTTGTTGTGGTGATATTGACAACCATTGCCATTATTGTGGCAGGGTACATACATGGCAATATGCACTTAATCACAACACTTAAAAATGCACACGGATGACACATATATGGCGCGTATGGAAATACGCACTTGGAAGTTTTAGCGATCGAAGAACTTCACGGTATGATAATCATGTTGCGGTAGTTCGCACTGTTATATTCATATCATACATGGTAACAAATACTTTCATTGTGTCTGGTGTTATAAGGCACTGGAATGGTGTAAATAGTAATGTAGTCAAGAGCACACAACTCACTGAGGTTCCGAATGTACAAGGAACCGCATCTAAATGTCAAGTCAGATGAATGTGCTGCAATATGGTACGAGTGGTTTGAGTTATTTTCAAATCCAGAGACTAGAAACACCGAAGAATGTAAGATATTAAGAAAGAAGTGGAGCAAATGCTGCACAGAATTTGGTGAATTAGTTCATCAAGCATATCTAGATATGCCCAACAAACCTAGGACGCTCACCTGACCCGCCTCGGCGGGTCTTTTTTTATATAAAAACCGCCAGAAAACGCGATTCCGCCCCGCCAGGGGGTGTGACTATATAAAAACCGTCACAAACCGCTTGATTTGTGGGTTTTCATAGTTTATTATATAACTATGAAAAACACCCATCTTGAGCACCCCGAGGATTCTATACTTAATCACGGCAAAACTGGTGCTATTGAGGTTTTGAAGTGGTTTGGTGATAGAAACAGCACACTGACAGTCAAATATGATGGAGCACCTGCTATTGTATGGGGCATTAACCCTGAATGTGGTAGGTTTTTTGTTGGAACTAAGAGTGTATTCAATAAAGTTAAAGTAAAGATCAATTACACACACAGAGATATAGAAGACAACCACGGCACCACACCTGCTGTTGCTTCCATACTTCATATGTGCCTGGATAAACTACCACGCAAAGAGGGTGTTTTTCAGGGTGATTTTATTGGTTATGGTGGTTACGATGAGTACACACCAAACACCATAACATATAAGTTTCTGTTTGCTCCTACTCAGGACATTGTGTTTGCTGCTCACACCGAGTATTTTGGCAACACTATGAAAACTATGAATGCCAAGTTTATGTCATTCGATGAGGATGACACAGTTATTGAGTCCGACACCGTTCGATTTCTTGATACTAAGGCAAAGATCAAGACTAGAAAGAATAAGATCGGTTTGCTCATTGGCATGGCACGAGTTCTTATTCGTTTCACTAAGTTTCCCGACCAAAAGATTGGCACTCATGTGAAAACAGTCATCAATAAGTATATTCGCTCTGGTAAAGAGATCGATCCTGCTGCACTCTCTCAAGAGACTGGACTCGATGCTAATCTCTTCCACCTCTATAAACTTATCATCGAAATCAAAGAGTTGCTCATGGATGGAGTTACAGATTATGAAGATGTTGACTGTTACATTGGTGAGAAACCCTGCCAACACGAGGGTTATGTCATGACTAACAAATATGGCACATATAAATTGGTAAAAAGGGAGATTTTCTCCTATAATAACTTCAACGCCACTAAGAACTGGAGTAAGTAAATGCCCTATGATCCCGAGGTAAATGATTACGTCGTATGGAATACGCCAATGGGATTAGTACATAAAGGATGGGTGTATTTTAAGTGTGAAGATTATATTACCATTGAAATTGGTGTTAAACCTAAACCACATTGTGAATATGCAAAGAATGATAAGCATTGCATGGTGCATTGCTTACTATGTTGTTTCACATCTGACTGGAAAGATTTAACATATGTTACAAAACGTGCCAGTCAAGATGATCCTATGCCAGTTCCTGTAGTGTCCACTGAACCTACCAAGGATGGGGAACATGTGCAATACTATAAGAGTCAAAGAAATCAAACAGTTCATGCCTAACACCGATCTGCTTCTTAAGTATGAATCAGATAACATTACAGAGGAAGAATTTCTTCAACTGTTTCAGGACATTTATGATACTGGCGCCTGGAAATGGTTGCAGGGTCACTATGGCAGAACTTTGAATGCTCTTGCTTCCCAAGGACTTATCGAACTCGCTTAAACCTATGCAATTCAATGTAACCGAAATAGAATTTGACTTTGAAGATTCACAAGGGACAATTTCCTTTGATGATGAGATCGAAGCAAGGGATCTTGCCCTAGGTTGTTGGGAAGCAGATGATGAAGATGATCTCATCGAGGAGATCACATGTGCTTCAGGTTGGTGTATCAAATCTATTGACTACGACATTCAACTCAAATGATTACTTCCAAAGCATATCTGCTTCGCATCATGAAAAGTTGTGAGAATGCTGATACTCTCACTCGCGAAGAAAAGTTTCAAGTCTTCTGCAAAGTGTGTGACAACATGCTCAATGAAGGCAGAATGACTAAAACAACACACAAACGTTTTACGGAGATCTGGTGATGAATTTCAAAGCAATTCTACAAAAGAAAAATAGTGAACATGAATACAAATTCATCACTATTGAAAACAGAGCAAATGCATTGGATGCTGTTAATTGGATTCTATTCAATTATGCTGACTGGGATGTGACTAACCTACGCCTGGTAGTTAAGGGCGAATAGAATTATCGAAAAAATGCATTATAGTGCCAATCAGATAAGTGGCACACTATTGTACACATAGATGCCCATATTTGATATTATTAATATATCAAACAAACACACACTATGGACAACTATCAAACAAGAGTTCTTCAAGCAATCAATCAAAGAGATAATGTCTCATTGAAGAATAATGTGATGGTACATAATTCATACCATACTGGCAACCAATTCACTAGTAAGTTATTTGTTGATTACGAGCACATTGCTACAGTTTACTATGCTCACGACATTGATGACTTAAACTTCAATAGTAATGGTGGCACACTAACATACAATAAGTTTGACCACAGTAAAGGCGACTTTGTTGATGCTATTCGTAACGACTCATGGGAGATTGATGAGATCGTTTTTAATGAGAGAGCAATCGATAGATGCCTAGGAAGCAATGCAGTGAGATATAGAAACTTTCTTACAAGACAGTTTCAAGAGAATTGTAAGATAGTTAATGAGTATTACGAGGTGAAGGCATAATGAAAGTACAAATCACCTTAGTTGTTGACGTTGATGAGACAGATGAGGTTATCTGTCCCGACGGCAAACCACTAGAACAAAATTGCATTTTGAATGCTGTCGATAATGACTTCTTTCTAGAACCAGTTGAAGTATTATCAGTTAAACCTTATACGGAGCAATCATGAGCACCTTACATCACGAATCAATCCTAGAAAACCTCTATGAAGAGGAAATGGCAAACATGATTAAATCAGGTTATGCTGAGTTAATGACACAAGAAGCACTCGAAGAGCATTGTGCTTTTATCGCTAAAGAACAGTTCGAGGACATGTGCCAATGATTAACGAATTTCCTGACATTACAGAGATCGAAGCAAAGCACGGTTTCAGCATTGAAGCACTCGAACAACTTGAGTACATTATCACATATCTCAACGAATGTGCCTCGCCTGAGTTGCTCAAAGAGATTAAAATCTCAGAAGATGGATTTGAGCAATTAGTCAACTATACCACAGAGTTAAGAGTATTTGACGGAGTGAATTATGCTGAGTGACAGTCAAAAAACCGTCATACTATTGTCCTATTTGCTACTCATAGCATATACAATTAACATATAGACACACATACATTATGCACAACTTTCAAGAGTTCATTGATTATGTCTTCAGTTTCTACGGTAAAGGAGGCATCTATCCTGAGAATAACAGAAGCAAAGAGCAGATCTCTTTCGCCATTCTTTATTACCTTGATGACATCGCCCACCGTGATGATGATTACTACAACTGGGGCAATGGTGACTCATTAGATAGAGAAAGAGTCAGAGACATCATGAACACATTATACGGAGCAGTTTAATGAAAAGTTTATTTGAATCACAAATTTGTGTAGACTGTGGCGAACCTTGTCATTTTGGTAGTGGCAGATTCGTCAACAGATATTCAGTTTATGCTGATGACATCGAGGGTTGGCGCTGTGGTTTTTGTGCTGCTGAAGTTGATGCAATGATGGAGGAATTAAATGCTTGATACATCAAACAACAGAGAATTTACAATTACATTAACTCGAAGAGAGTTAGGGTTAATTGAATACACTTTGAAAGGATTATATAATCGCATTGATAGCGATGTTACAGAGTGGGGATCATCATGCACTGGATATGATACGATCGAGCATGACTATTATGGCAAGGATGCCATCGTTGGTGCTTACAAAGAGGTTAAAACTTTGGTTGATAAACACTATACAAACGAGAAACAATTATGTTTGCCAAAGTATGCCAATTTCTAAAGTGTACACTGTGAGTTGTAATTAGTCTCATTATTTCCTATTATAATAATAACAACACACATAAGAAACATGACTTCAGGCATCTACGGATCAAACAAAAAAGGATTAAACATCGAAGTTTCAAAGAGTCAGTATCAAGCACTCTATGATCTAATGATTCATGCTTACAACACAAATTACTATCATGATAGATTAGACACACAAACATTTGACAATCTATTTGATAACATCTGTAATGCCAAGGAAACTTACCTTAGTAGTTCTGTCAAGGGAGTGTAGGACACTTCCTAAACAGTCCACCAGAGGCGCCAGGAGACGCGCCAGGGTGTATTATTAAAGAGTCAAAGGGATTTCATCATGCAACTCACTTCTAAAGACGGCAACATGGTTGTTGATTTCTATCCCGTCAAATTTCACACGGGTCAGATTCACAATCGCTTGATGCTCAAGGTTGTCACTTTCATGGGCAAAACGCAATCCAAGCGTTACATCAACAAAAAAGATTTTAAGTATGAGTTTGATTCTCGTACTCATGGTTATGGTTATCAAGTAACCGACGAATCTATGATTCCACAACTGTTCAACTCTGCAATGGCATGTGCCTGTTGATTTATGTCTTTCATATCAACTTTCACCTATTCCAAAATGAACACTAATCTGGATCTGCTGACTGCTCGTGAACAACTCATGGAAGACATTGGTAGCATCATTGATTCATTCAGATTTGAAAGTTATGATGATCTATATGAATTAGAAAAAAACCTATGTGACGCCGTACTCAAAAACTTCCCCACAAAATAATCATGACCGCTACACTTTCTCAAACAGATCTCATCGTTAAGTATGCCAATGCACTGTGCGTTGCGCTTCAAGAGGATCTAAAACAAGATGGCATTAAATGGCATCAACGTGCCATTATTAGTCAGCAAGATGATGAAGTTTATCACATCCGAAAGATTAAAGAAATTCAAGAGAGTGACGAACATGAGAACAAATTTTATATTAAAGTTGGTCGTCGGTTCTTGAAAGTAATCCACCAAGATTACAATCAAAGAAGTGTACATTGCTTCATTGATAAGAACAATGGTGACGTATGGAAAGCAGCATCATGGTCTAAACCACAAGTAAACGGAGTGCGATATAATTTACTCGATGAGAGCAGCAGAGAAACATGTCTTGCTCGTGCTGACTGGGCAGGCAGTTATCTCTACATTCGTTAATACTATGTAAATTCTTATATGGAATTTTATCATCAACCGCCAGAGGGTTATCACTATGAGTTCATTCAACAAAAAACTAATGTTATTGCAATCTGGACTGTATATAATGGTCGGTTTAATTACAATAATGGTGATGAATCTCGTTGTATCTGGGGATTCTATAACACCAAGAAACAACAGTATCATGCTCCCATCAACAGTAAAAGAATCGGCGAAGTAGTCAACATTGAGGACACATCGCCCTACACTGCTATGCCTCTTCGTCTATCAATTCTTGAACAATGTATGATTTAATGGCAATCCCCACTGTGACAGTTTACGCGCTGTCCACTATTTTCCCCATTGCACTGGTTATGGGTTATTATATTAAAAGTTAAGCAAATCACTTCACATGCGTCACACTAAAGCACAAGTTCTCGACCAGTTTCGTTACAACTGGAAAGTGGCAGTTATGTCCGATAAGTCACTCAAATACGACAAGATCGCTAAACGTGAAGCATGGAACAATTTCGTGGACATGCTCAACAAAGAAGGCGATGTAACTGACTATCAAGCATACAACTGGAGCAATCCTTTCTGATGGATGACATTTTTTCTGACTTAAAAGACCAACTTAAAAAACTCACTTGCTACAAACCAATGACCGAGGATGTTACAAACGATCCAAAAGAGTGGGATAAATTTTGGTATGAATCTGAATCCGAAGGGTTAGAATTTATTGATGACGGATTGCCCACGGAAGATGAACTTAACCGTGAACATGTAATTACATTCACGGAAGGCGAAGTTAGCACGATTCTTTATTATTTGGATAGTGCCTTAACTGATGTTCCCGAGAACAAATTGCCTCCCGAAATTGACTCAATCTACGCCAAACTCGAAACTTGCTCCGATGACTGAATCTGCCGCACATCGCCTACCTTATCCGCAATTTGAAGCAATCTGTGATAAGTTTGCCAATGAAATCGTGGATAACATGGACATGGACACATTGCTCCAGATTGCTTATGACCAACTCTACGATTATTACACAAAGTGTAATGATCTCGAACTAGAGGAAGAAGTTATTAACCATTATTGTGGAGATGTTAAAGAGTGGGAACGATTGCTCGAACAAACTAACAATGTAACCGCATGAACATGTAGTGTGCCAGCGGGACTAGTGTCTGTGGAAAGTGCCAAAGCGGTAATTTTTGTGCAATCATACCTATATGAACAAAACAAACGTTATCGCTTCTCAATTCTCTCAAGGCATCAAATTTGAAAACTATTATGGTGATGAGTTCACAGCAAATCATCTGAACACTCGCTCCATTTATCGCTCAAAAGTGAATCCTAACATTCACATCAATCACACCGCTATTCGTGATGAGAGTGATACTAAATGGGTCGATCAATTCACTGTTTGCCGTAAGCATTCCATCACATATCATGAGAGTGGTGCTGAATTTACTAGTGTAACATCTGGCGTTGATTCTTTCGATTCGTTCAATGATGCTTACTATTGTGTGCTTGAACTTTTGAAAGTGTACAAGAGTTGAGCAGAGAAATCAAGGTGGACAATCGTCAAGGTGTCCACTAAATCCGCCAAACCGTGCCAGATCTGCAATACTAGTATTAATCAAACGAATCGCACTTTTCAAATGTATCAACTTCAGATCAAATTTCACAAAGTTAGCAACTGGGAAAACACAGTTTATCAACCGATGAACTTGATGAAATGCCTGAACTTGATGGCAACTTACAATCAAATGTGGAGCGATACTCACTGCTATCGCATCATCAAAGTTTCCTAATCGTCCTTTTTTCGTTCACACTTACTTCACTTTATTATGTCTCTCGATTCTCAAGCAACTTCCGCCGCAATCTACAAACAACTCTTTACAGATGCCGAGTGGGATACAATTAGTGCCGCACTGGATGAGTATATTGAGTATGATGATATTAATGCCCCAGAGGATGAATTAATTGGTGGCATTCCTGTTGCTGATCGTGTTTCGTCTATTCAATCTAAAATCGCTACAATCTATCAACTCACTGCTTAATT
>CEOJ01103788.1_pt1 | contig 82215 bp, 55 predicted proteins | sample 530281 | NCBI WGS metagenome assembly CEOJ01 (sample SAMEA2619879, study PRJEB7988) | marine metagenome | isolation source: saline water (ENVO:00002010), including | reverse complement strand
AACGACTGTTTTCACATTTTGTAAGAGTAGAGGTTGGCATGAAGTTTATGACAAAGAGTGCACTGCTTCCCCCCCTGCTCTCAGGCTCACTCCCACGACACAAAACGTTTAGTGTTCTCGACATGTACAATACTGTGGTGCTTCACAGGGATATGTAAAATAATCGAATTTGAAATAAAAAATCATGATATGAAATATGACGAGTCACAGACCATCAAGTTTTCCAAGGCCTGGAGGATAATACATAATGTTTCATTTTGATTTTGGGATACCCTCAGGTGACTACAACTAATTCACACCGGTGCCGCTGCCCTTTTCAGTTTCAAAATGCACGCAAAATGCACGCATCACTAGTAGACGGGCGCAACCGCAACGCGGGGGCGCCGTCTGCAAGCAATATTACGCAGACCTGTAGCGCAAGAACACTCACGCTCAGGCACGCCTTTCGATACGGCGACGGTGTTCCGTTTGTACTCTACGTACACGGGATAAAGAAATGTCAAAACGCCACTTACGCGATCTAACTAACGCCTCTCTCCTTGAACGCCGCGGTGTTCCAAAAGTAATTTGTCACACAACACAAATGCAAAAAGTACTAATTATAGCGTTTATCACAGGTTACAGAGCTCGTTTCTCCGCGGTCTGAAAGCACCAGGGTAGCTGATGACACTTGTAGAAATTCCTGTGGAATTTCGCCCAGAGAGGAACAAGAACAAGAGCTATACGCATACCTGAAATGTGCCGAGGACGAGTTTATGCATACTCGACTAGAATTATCTTCTCAAGGCGAAACAACGTCAAAAATGAGAGTCACTTTGGTAGACTGGTTGATTGAGGTATCTGAAGAGTTTGATTTGGTTCCAGAGACGACGTTTCTATCTGTTTACCTCATGGATAGATACCTACGGATTGATGATATTTCACGGAAGTTGCTCCAACTATTAGGTATAACTTCCTTGTATATTGCGGCTAAGTTTGAAGAAATCTACGTACCGCGAATTGATGAGTTCTGTGATATTACCGATAATACATATACGCGAGAAGAAGTTATTGGCATGGAGCGTCAGGTTTTGCAAGTGGTTAAGTTCCGCATTTGTCAGCCAACAGCATGGACCTTTGTGGCACAGTACTTACAAGTCCCTGAGCCAGATGACGCAGATTTCCTCACTAGCTACCTGTGTGAGCTAACGTTGCTTGACTGTACATTCTATTCTTTTAGACCGTCTAGAATTGCTGCTTGTTCTCGAATGCTCGGTATTTCACTAACTGGGGGCTCTTGGTCGTCGCAACTCAGGGATCGGACTGGATATGGCCAATCTTGCTTACGAAGCTGTGCGGTGAAGCTTAAATCACTTGCTACAAGCGATGCAGTGACACAGCTTGCGGTGCATGAAAAATATTCCAGCTTACGTTTCAGCGGCGTGGCGAAAAGACTTCTCCTCGGAGAATGGATGTGGCCAATTTAGCTCACCCAACGAATCATTAACGTACCAAGTATATGCGTTGTAAAACTATTCATGGCTTCCTTACAATACTACGTATACATTTGGTGAAAATAACTGTTTCACAAATGCACTTCCTCTTGAACTGCTTGAGTAAAAACGCCTCGATGATTGGTGAGCCCAACGCATCATGAAACGCATTACGTTTGATCGACGCAAGATGAAATTTGATGTTTGCTCGACTTGGGAAATTTGCACAAACGTCTGGAACATCTCGATGTGATTCAGACCGTCACAATCTGTAGATAAAATTCGTTCCAAACAAAAAAGCAGAGCTTCGCACGCCTCATGGATGTCCAAGTTTACGCATGATATAACTTGTTTAGTGATTCGCCTTAGGAGAGCAGAATCAACGTGCATCTTTATGTTAGCTCCCCTACTTGTGGCTACACGCTTCTGTAGGTTTGAAAGTGTTTTCACATTTTCAAACTGAACACCAAGTTGCATCACACTGGCTGACTTATTTTCCGTACAAGATAACCGCTTCAGCGCGAATTGTAGCAACGAACACTCATGCTTAGATGCCAGTGAATGCTCAATGAGTGTCCTGCTAGCACACTTGATTTTTGTATCTTTTGAATTTGAGTTGCGTTCCAAGAAGCACAAAAATGCTCGCATGAAGTAATCCATAACGATTAAACCGAAATGATTTCTTTCTACGTTGAATTTTCCCCATGTCAGCTTAAGATATCGAATAAACGCCGTGTTGAAAATGCGAGAAAATGCTGAGTCACATTTTTCCTCGCATGATTTACCGTCAGAGGTGAAACTTGGAGTTTCTAAAAAGTATGTCAGTACCTGTAAGAAGTCATGAACTCGAATGGACTCTTCTGTTGAGGAAATGTTGTCTCGAGCGCTTTGCAACTCTTTAAATGTATGATCAAGCACACACGATAATGTAGTGTTGCGGAATTTCTGAAGGAAATGTGCTGGTGTATCATGGTTGCTCGTCCGAACGACGATAGCCTTGTCCTTCTCTACGTGAACTGGGCGAATAGGTTGTGTAATCACATTTCGAACGCGTTCCCGACAGACGGTATCGTTATGATAGTGTCCCGCGAATCTGGAAATAGTAAGTCGCGTAGCGGATTTCCACTGACTTCTAGTAGAGTGAAGGCGGTTGTCTCGGTGGGAACTGTCAAACTTGAACTTTGTCTGTGAAATATAACTCTGGCCAGTCATGCTACTACACAAGCAACGTATAATTTCCAAGATCATAAAAGTGGTCGTGCGTAATTCTACATGCTTGGTGTCTTGTGAGACTGTCAGCAATAGTTCATCTACTGAACACTCAAAGAACCATGACATCAGCTCTTCTTTACGCACGCTGTTTGGAGATGATGTGTTTTGTGCTTCTATGCTACCGAGCACGACGTTACGAATAAAAGTGAAAACGAGTTCTATATTCTTGAACCCACCAGCACCTCCTTTCAGCACTCCGCTTTCAAGTTCACGCAGTGGAACAATCAGTAGTGAGAGTAGTACCTTTGTTGCAGAAACGTCAGCCAATAACAAGTCGATGACTGTACGCCGATACAGAAGTTGCGTGTTTCTTGCTGGTGCATTTTCTACATCATTCTCTGGAGGTAGCGTCAAAAACACAATGATTTTCAGCACGTTCTGAATTAGTTTCTGGTCAGTTGGGTAGTTCTTCAAGAGCGGCAATAAATCTTTAAAGACTACGTTCCAAACAACAAGCTGTGTTGCGACTGGCTTCGCGGGGCATGAGTCTCGACGTAAAAACTGCTGCATGTCATGTAAACATTCGTAGCAGTGCTCATCACGACGGTATACGCCTTTTATGGTTCTACCTAGACTAGATGCACAACTCAGAAGGTGGGCCTCATCTACTTTGTTAAGCGGCATTTTGATACCCGTACTCGCGTTCGGAACCTTGTTACCTTTAACCGCTGGACCAGCGGTTGTCAAGCGGTGACGTGGTCGGGTCGAGGTTTCAAGTTGGACTCATAAGCCGAACAGAGGCGACAGACAGAACTCGGCTGCGAAGCGAAAGTGCCAAACCATTTTTAAAGAGTAAGAGTACCAGTTCTGGTCTCGTAATGTAGAACCTCAACACCTGTTCGTCGCTGGGAATATGTAAGTTGTTAACATTAATCGGATTCTGACCTAAAAAATTTGAATCTTGCATACTAAAGCACCGGAAAAGATAGAATTCCTAGTCAATACGGGCCAGTAACAGATAGAAATTCGGAAATAGAAATCGCCGACTTATGCCTATGCCGATAAGGGCCGTTTTGTTTCATAACAGATGGCTTATCGACATAAATCTTATGCGGACAAGCTTTTTATCCGCATAAATCGGGCGATTTTATGCCGACAAGGACCTTGTCCGCATAGCGACGACTCGTCACGCGACGAGTTAATTTTTAGGGGGTCCTATGCCGACAAAAAATTCCGGCTGTACAAGCTTGTAGCGAAAATTCGAAAATCACTCACTATTCCGACAAGGAATTTCTATCTGTTACTGGCCCTAATACTTGTATGCTGATGGATTAGTAGGGACCCCGTGGGAATATTACGCGGAAAGATTTATCACGCCTCGCAGCGTGGCCCGCACTGCGTGGGGCGAGCAGGCGTGGACTCGCGATCCTGGCTGGACTGCCAAAAAAATAGTACAGAGCACGGATCTACGCGACTCACATGGGGCGTTTTGTTTTTTCCTCGTACGACTTTGGAATCGCCACCCCAACAAAGGTGAGCTGTTCTTGATCTCTTCCAGCACGAGAAAACCGACATTCTCACCGCTACGTTGCCCTAGCTTGCTGTTTCGATCGCTTACAATCATGAAAGGGATACACTTTCATGCGCCGTAAGAACAAAAAACTCAGTCAAGGTGGGTACGTGAGAGCGCCTTTAAAGGACGTACTGACATAACACTTGCCAGAAGGTGCAAACTCGACAAGCTAGCGATCTCAAAGAAGCCCTCGCGTTACAAGCTAGCCTGTTACGAATGATGGAAAAAAGTTCTTAATTTTTATATGGTTCGCTGACATGGGCAAAAATGAAGTCTATGTTGATCAACAGGGGCGTTTCACGCTCAGCTTGCTGGAATGACATTTTTTGCATCTATCATTGTTTCTTCTTCAAAGACTGCTTGTTGGATATATGCTTGGAATGATAAAAATGTCCGAAGAGTGCAAGTAAAGTTCCCATGTAAAACAATAGAATTTTCGAAAGGAATTTCGGGTACGGTGAGAACCTGCTGCAGAACAGTGCCTGAGCCAGATTTAAGACAAACTGAAACATTTGCATCTGTGTGAGATACTTTCCCCACCACAAGTATGTTTTTCTTTTCCTTGTATCTTTTCCGATTATGATGGCAAGAAGATAGTACGAATACATGCACACGTGTACCCACGAATTGAGTGCTGCGCTGAAATAAGCGTCACCGCCTGGTGCGACTCTAACGATCATCCACCATATGAAGGATATTGTCGCGTGGTGGTACACGTGCAAGAAGCTGATTTGATTGATATTGCCTTTCAGTAGCATGATAAACGTATCAAAGAATTCATAAATTTTGCTCAGAAAGAATATGTATAAATACTTTGCAAGTCTTGTTTCATTTGCGTTGTAACTATTGCCCCATAATTTGTATTCACCCTTATATGCTTCTCGTATACATCCATAGCACATGTACGCGCTTAAAAAGATCAGACAACTGTTGTGAATAATGATGAATGTCTTCAGGGCGGCAGAACCAGCTGGTTCTGCTTTTGGCCGTGCTTGAACTTGCATCCCCACACAGATAACCATCAAATAACAAAGGATACTTGAGACAAGTATGGTTGGGGACTCCACAGCGGGCCACTCTCGCGTGATTGAACTTACAGGATGCACCTGCCAATCAAGTTGGTCTAGCAGTCGAAACACTGAACTGGAAACTTTCGAATCCCAGACCGTCCATAATCGCGTGTAAGAACTCCACACCATAAGCTGCTAGGTACAGTCGCGTCGCGCACGTCGCTTGACTATCAGCTCAAGTCAAATGGGTTGACAGAAAAAGATGAACGATAACAGTGTGAATCCACAAGAGTTCCACTGTACGTATGATGGCGTGGCGGTCTGGTCGGCCCGCATGCTCCTCAACGCTGTCCGATGTACATCTAGGTTGACTGTTCCGCAAATAATGTTATTTGATGGTGAAATGTAGGATTTCATAGTGACGACTGCGAAGATAATTTTGCATAAGGATGCGGACGTGACGGAAGCTCGTGTCGATCAACGAAAACAGTCGCTTCGTCGTAGCACTGGTCGAAGCCACCTGAGCCAGGCGCGGAACTATTTCATACAACTTCAATTGAGAGTACGAGTTCATGCCTGGGCATACGCTCAAAATTTCAGGGCTTTCGTCTGCAGTGAGCGAAGAAACCGTTCGCACAGTTTTTAGCACTTTTGGCAAAGTTATCGAGTCTAGGAAGGAGAGCAAGGGGAATAAAGGCGAGCGGGCGACCACTTTCGTTACGTTCGTACACAGGTTTGGTACAAATCTATGACTTATAACATTGCTAACGCTCAAAGGCAGTGAAGACGCTATGGAAGCCGTTCGTAACATGCATGAGTCTATGTTATATGGCTCACCAGTCCAAGTTGCCCTTGTACAAGTGTAGACTATAAACGAACGTTCCACTCATCTTTCTATGATCTTGAACGTATAGTCGGTGGCACATGTGATGTAACGAACCCATGGTAGAGCCGAGTACCCACTCTTTTCAGCCACTTTCAAGTATCGAACTTGTGTGCCACTTGGTGTGTAGTACGGGATGTTGAAGTCCACTTCTACGTGTTTGTGACTCGCACTTGAAGAATCTGATTTTACGGTTGGAACAGATAGAAGTAAAATGAGCTCGACATTTTTACCGCCGGTGATATTTTTTAACCGCCAGCTGATCGATTCTAGTTCTGGTTTGTACACAACTTCTCCAAGTTTACACTGTATTTCTGGTTTAGTGGCATCTGACTCAACAGGGATTAACAAATTGATGTGCTGTGCAGCAAATCTATCCTTGAATAAAGTGGATAGTTTGACACTATACTTGACTTTCGTCCCCCCAATTAAGCTTCGTTTCGCTTCGACCCAAACTAGGGGAGCGACGCCGGAAGACATTCGGTATGTCATCAACTCTGAAAGCCCGTCTGGAGGGACAAATGCAATGTTTCGATGTGTAGCGAATTCATGGAGTTTAACGCAATGGTGAAACTTCACATCTTCCATACTTGAAGAACTATCAAATCCCTCACGTCCACTATATTGTGGTGAAAACGCAGCATTCAAGCCAAGGGTACACTCAGGCATTCCACTTAGCTGGCACTTCATCTGTACTGCACCTTGTAAAGAAGAACGAGTTACTTCACCGAAACTATTCACATTCAAGGAACATTTCTCCGTCAAATCCAAGAAAATTTCGTTTTTAGCGTAACACACACCCTCAGACCGCCATGAAAGCGCACTTGTAACGGTGGGTGGAGCTTGGGCCAAGTCAAGGCGTTGCGCGTCAAGGGTGATGAACTGTTGAAGAACATGTCCTTCGGTGAATTGTGGGAATCCATAGTCCATCGTTTCATCCAACAGTTCGTATATAAGTACAAAATTATCTCGTATGGATTCTTCCTCCAACTGCCCAAAATAGTGCCTCAGAAGTTCGACTAAACTGTGAATGAACTTGAAGATGAGAGCAGGATTCACGTCTGTTTGACAGGTGCAGAGAAAGATCAAATCCCTGTGCCTCACATGGAAGAAAGCATGTGCTCCAGATTGTAGCGCAAATGTGGGCGCTAGATGCAGCTCACCAGCTTCCTTGATAGCCGTTGAAAATTGAAGCAGGTAATCTTGAGGAGGGCGCTCACCCCAGTCCCTTCTCAACAACAGAGTGCAAGAAGAGTTCAATATGTCCAACGTGCAGCAATTAGCCATGGCGGACAATATTGTGCTTACAATCGAACGATTTTACAATTGCAAGGGCTTACGCTGAGTGAGATACCCCAAATATTGACATATGAACGCGCGATTTTAACACATTCTTACCGCTCGCACCTTGCACGCCAAGCTCCTTCAGCCCAAGCTTAGCGGACTAAGTTCAGAGAAACGCTGCTTTCTCCACAAAAAATGACAGTGATTCCGGAAATACAATATAGGTAAAAATGAATAAGTCACAACTGCGTTTTCTCGCGCCGTCGCGCGTCACTCCGCGCCGCGCGCGCGTCCAGGCGACACCGAGTCAACGGATCTACCGTGTCATCCGACCGTTTACGTTTGACTTCTACGCGTGGGTGTTGACGTAAGACGACCGTTGCGGTGATCGCAGGATGTAACTTTTGGGGTTATAGAGGCCGTCGCGTATGTCGCGCATGTCGCGCCCTCGTGCGCGCCGAAACGCGTCTCTGACCGTGTCGATGGCACGGAGAAGGTCTATGGCGACTTTCCGACGATGTTTAGATCGCCGAGGGGCGTGGGAGCGACTGTATCCCTTGAGAAGGACGTGAGCAATCACACAACGTGAGGTAGTAGCGACCGAGGAGTGCGATTTGTCTCCGGATTTTTCAGATTACACTGCTGATGATGAAGGGAACGTCAAATGCGTTCTAGTTGAGCGAGCGTTGACAAATCCGCAGCCATGCTTCGAGCGTGCGGTGTGTCAAGTGAGTGGCGTGTCTTCAGTGTCACAGAAGGCGTCAAGACGATGTTGTGCGAGGTACGTGTTTGAGACGCTCAGCACTTCCTAATTATCGTTTACAAACAACGTAACAATGATGATATCGCTACCATGAGAAGATAACATGAGAGTACACGCAGAAACGACTTGTGTATAAACTATAATGGGACGGGACAATGCGTGAACCAGCCGAACACTAGCTCAAAGTGTACGCAACGCATAGATGTAAAATAGTGTTTTCATCTTTACTGCGCAATTTCAGCGCGCTTTGCATCCGAGCACCGTCGGTGTGTTCGCGCAAAGTTTGTAATTCTAGACCATGTGCGGCTTGAAAATCACCAATGGTGATTCACCATCACCTCATCGCAGTTTTTAGAGAAATTACATGATGCATGCATGAATTTGCCGTGCATGGTGCCAACGCCATACTGAACGAAACGTAACGAGCTTGGCGGTGTTTGAAAGTTCTTGAAGTGTAGAAAATATATCCGCGACGCGCAGCTAAAGGAGCGCGCGTCGCGACGCAAGGTGCACGCGAAGGTAAAAAGTCACATATTTTACCATTTGTTTAGGGATCACTGATGATGAAAATATGCTTATGCTTATGCTTATGACGCATTCTGGCGTTTGAAATATTTGAATCAGAAGGAACTGTTGGCACCTTGCGTGTACGCGGCACATCACCGGAGACGCTGTGCGCACGCCGTGCACCCGTCCGCACAGCGACACGAGAAGCAGTCAAGATTTCGACCCTTCATGTCAGAAAGTCTGGAACCGAACTACGAGACGGAAAAAAGTAAAGATCTATCACAACACCGGATTCTCACAGGGAGACTGATTACCACGGCAGACTTGTGTACCCAGTTCATCGAGGAATTCTCTGAAAATGGTGTCATCAAATACATGGTTCAGCTAGTGCGTGATGACAATCTTGCGCTAAGTCGCTGTGTTAACATGCGTGTAGGAGTCACTCCTGTCTGGGGCAAACGGTAGGGAGTTTGAAATATGTTTAGCTGACTTGAAAGCGGTGAGTATGACCGGTCATACACAGTAAATAGCAAGATCTCACATGTTGTCAGTTCAATTCGGATATGCTCTATGGTGATATTCTACGTAATATTAAGCGTAACACATGCCGCTACATAAGCATTTTTTCTGAGGTTATTGACGAACTGGTTGAAAAGCGCAGTAGTGCCGTATTGGAAGGGGATTTGCCGCACGAGGTATAGTTACGTGCGTTCATTTGTCAGGATCTTTAACTCTTCCTTAGACCAACGACAGTATGATGGCACATACTGGGGAAATTCCGAGTTCATTGCACCGCAGCATTCGTGTCTCTTTCAAAGCTGAAAGAACTGAAGCAGTGATGAAGCTGCGTGACATTCGAGCTTCTAGTATAGGACACTTGGTGGGCTTTAAGGTTCGGTTCGTGTGTGTGTACCTCATACCACGCTAAATCACTCAACAGGGTATATGTACGCGTATTAGTGATGTGAAACCACTTTTGCAAGTGGCATGTTTCACTTGTGATGTCTGTGATAAAGCCACTTACCAGGTGAGATCTTAGCGCCAGATAAGTAAAAAAATCATATCAGAACGTTTTTAAAGGAGGTTTTGGGCGAACATTTCACACCGTTATCCAGTTGTCCATCAAAAACATGCAAAACTGCTTCCACAGGTAAGAAATCAAAATGCTTCTTGTTTTCTTCTCACTCTCTGTTTACAAGTAAACCTCGTTCTTGAGACACGCAACTCCAAGTTCATTGAATTTCAGGTATTTCATACGCTTGCCATCCTCGTTTAATCTAACCACATCATCAAAGGAAGCGAGGATACAAGAATTACCGGACGACGTTCCCGTTGGACATACACCTCGATCTCTTAACATACACATTAAGGGAAACTTGGTGCGGAGCGTAGGTCCAGGAGATACGGTGAATGTACATGGTATCTTCCTACCTACAGGGCATACGTCTATGCAAAATCACTTGCTCACAACTACATATGTCGATGTGATGAATATCCGCAGACTGAAAGAGAAAAATACAGATGTGCAAGTTGAGGCAAGTATGCTAGATAAAATTCAGAGGTATCGCCAGCGAGGAGACTTCTATTCGCAGTTGGCTGCTTCAATAGCGCCGGAGATATTCGGCCATGTTGATGTAAAAAAAGCCCTACTACTACTTTTGTGCTCTGGAGTTTCACGAGGGCGACAAGATGGTGTTTCAATCAGAGGAGATATACATATTTGTCTGATGGGCGATCCTGGAGTGGCTAAATCACAACTGCTTAAGCACATTGTGCAATTAGCTCCCAGGGCTGTATACACCACTGGAAGGGGAAGTAGTGGTGTTGGCTTGACAGCCGCGGTACAACGGGACTCTATTACTGGTGAGATGGTACTCGAAGGAGGCGCACTTGTGCTAGCGGACAATGGCATCTGTTGTATTGATGAGTTTGATAAAATGGATGAAAGTGACCGAACGGCTATACACGAAGTGATGGAACAACAGACAGTCAGTATTGCGAAAGCTGGTATAACAACTACTCTGAATGCACGCACCGCAGTTTTGGCTGCGGCAAATCCAGCGTTTGGACGGTACAGACTATCGGCTACACCTCAGGAAAACATCAACCTGCCTGCTGCACTCCTAAGTCGATTTGATCTTATGTGGTTGATACTGGATAATGCAGATGTTGAGAACGACATTGCCCTCGCACACCACATTCTCCACGTGCACAAATGTGGACAGCCACCGACGAACGAAGAGTCAGCACATATGAATATGGTTGATCTGAGAACATATGTTGCGCTTTCTCGGAAGTTTGAACCTTACGTCCCAGAAGATCTCGCGGACTATGTCGCCAATGCATATGCAGAAATGCGGGTTGACGAATCACAAGCGGCAGAACAAGCTACTGGTTACACCACAGCGAGAACTTTGCTTTCAATATTGAGACTTGCGCAGGCACTCGCTCGCCTTGGATGGTCAAGTCAAGTTGCTGAGCAAGATATTAATGAAGCCCTTCGCTTGATGAAAATGTCCAAAATGAGCTTGACAACTCAAGTCAAACATTCTGAAGATGATCGTGTGACCTCTATTTACAAGCTTCTCCGACAGTGGGCAGAATTGAACGATAACACTTCGATCAATTACAGCGATGCCGTGAGCCTTGCACTCAACAAAGGCTTCTCACAGGAAGCGCTTGACGCTTGTTTGCAGGAGTATGAGGCGCTGGACGTTTGGGTAATTGACGATCAGCGTAGTATTACGTTCGTTAGCTAGTACAGTTTAGATGTTTCCTGTTGTATTGAAAATTTCACGACTCTGCCCAAATGCTCAATTGGAGGACGCTTAACCAGTGACTGAAAGTTGAATCTATTTTGCAATTTTATGCGTCAACTATCTTCTTTTGTAACGTTAGTATAACATACCTTTTCCATCTTCGCAAATTCCCATTCCTTGTTCTGCATGGACCGATGTCAACATAATTTTGTGGCATTAGAAAGTACTAGCAACGTACACAAAGTGGGCAGTTACTCCTAGTGCGTAACCACTTAGATATACAGTCTAGGTGGAAAACATGACCACAGTGACCCCAGGCTATACTCAGTCCCTCGTCTGTCGCAGTACTTGGGTTCGCTTGGAATTCAATGCTAGGTTCGTGCAAGCTATTTCTGCATATTGCACACGTATCTGTGCATATTGACCACGACCACACTGCTACAGCATTCCACTTGAAAATATTTGAGTCAACTTGGACAACGAAAGAAAATGTGCGCAATCTAATTGTTACCTTCTTCACCTCGAACGTGGTCGAGCTTGGGCCTGTACGGGACATGAAGTCTATGCAAACGTCAAATTCGCCACCAAGTTCTGCGCGTTTGCGGCTTCTCTACCGAAGTGTCGTCGTAATAATAATACCCGCCAGACGCGAATCGGGCTAAATCCGAGGTGACGTTATTCATGTACACAGTACCTGGTATTTAACACATGTTATAATATAGTATCGCGATCAAAATACAATTTAATACAGACTCGTGAATCCTTGAGTTAATTTCGAGGGGGTCGAGGTAGGAGCGAGTTATGAAAACTGATGTTGGCCCAGCGCTGAATGCCTAGCGTGCATAACTCGGACAAATGGTGGTGAGCGGAATTCATAGCATTTTCAGCCTAACTCATACCATAAAGTTTATGAGGCGCCCTGGACTAACAGCTACTACGGAAATCTATTTCCGTAACTCGAGTATAAAGTACCGAGTTATGACCAATTTATGAAGTTTTGTTGTTAGTCGCCATAAATAACATTTAATAGGCAATGTGTACATTAAATAGTTGTGTACAAAAGACGTGCCGTACAACAAATTATTTTAAATTTGTCCAACACACAACTGCGCTCGACATCGACATCAAGCTTGTTTTGAGAAGTGACACGTAGAACAACGAAGTACGCCCGTAACGAGTGCGCAAGGCCTGCTTAAAGCAGAATTTGGCGTCAAAAGCATCAGAACTGACGTCGGCACAACTTCGGTCTCTCCACTCTCGTATTCAAGAAGCTTGCGGAGTGTTACTTTTGAAAGAACGGCAGAGACTCATGTCCAACTATGCTTTGCCGTGGATAGAGAAGTATCGACCCACTTCCTTGAGCGAGTTGTCAGAACAAAATCATGTTATTGAAACGATACTCAGGCTTGTGAGCAAACGCCAGCTACCGCATCTGCTACTTTATGGACCACCAGGGACGGGTAAGACAACAACAATCGGAGCTATTGCACGCTTCTATTATGGGGAAAATATAAGACCTATGGTTTTAGAACTGAATGCATCCGATGAGCGTGGTATAGATGTCGTGCGCAGTGAGATCCAATCTTTTGCATCTTCTCGTCGGTTGTTCAGTGCTGAATACAAACTGGTCATCTTAGACGAGTGTGACAACATGACAAAAGAAGCGCAGTTTGCTTTGAGACGAATAATTGAGAAATATACACAACATACTCGCTTTTGTCTGATCGCGAATTATGCATCGAAGATCATACCTGCTCTTCAGTCACGCTGCATGAAATTTCGTTTTGCTCCTTTCAGCAGTGTTGCACTACGAAAGCACGTGGAAGCAGTTGCTAAGGCAGAAGGCATGTCAATAAGTGATGAGGCTACATCGATAATAGTTGAGGCCGCATGCGGAGATGTGCGCAGGGGGATAAATATCTTGCAAAGCTGCGCTCTTTCAACTCCAGGTCTAGTTGACCTGGATGTCGTCCACGGGCTATGTAGTGTTCCAAGAAAAAGTGATATGGAAACTCTGCTGTCATCTCTCTTGACAGATCCAGTCCCTAAACTCATGGAAGCGTTTTCTACGGTTAAATCTCGAACTGGATTGGATTTGGGAGGTATATTGACCACATTGGGTGAGCTTGTGTTTACTTTGCATCTTACGGCCTCAGCCCGTAGTTTTGTTGTGAAAACACTCGCAGACATACAAAATGCACTCACATGCGTACCGCAGGAGAAAATACAATTACGTTCACTGGTGTCGTCCTTCTTGTTACTACGTGACATGAGTTCGACGAAAAATTGCGATGAATAATGTTTTGTTTGTACTACAAGTTTTCATGAAGACAATCCCAACAAAAAAGAGGTATGCACGTTTGTTCACCTTAGATGCAACCACCACATCGGCGACGAGCCATTTCAGCCAAATCGCGGACTATGTTATTTGTAGCTTCTGGTCTTCCCAGCGCTTTGGATCGCGCCGACATTGAAACAAGTTTACTTCTCAATGGCCCAAACCACTGCGCCACTGTTTCCGCAATTTCGTCTGGGTTTTCACTGTAAACACCGACACCATTCTCAAGCACATACGGAATATTGCCTTCTTCTTGACATGGTATACAACCTTCGAAAACATTAGATGCTTGTAGATGACATATCGATAACCTTTACCATTGAGAATTATTGGTAAGCCGCAAGTGAGTGCTTCGGCTATTGTTCCCGGCCCTGCCTTGGTGATAACACAGTCACAAGATGCCATGTATTCAGCCATGTTATTTATAAAACCCTGCAAAGAATGATTAGCCCAAGCTATATAAAAAAGATATGCAGTTGACCTTCACGACTACTTTTGTATCCCATTTCCTCCTCGTGAGTTTGCTAGCCAAAGACTCGTTACGCCCGCATATAACTATCAGCTGATCATTAACGGAAAGTCTAAATCATTCCTCATTTTGTATCGAACCCCATTGTGGTAATTGTTCATACCTGCGTGATAGCGCCTCAGTGATCGCGGCGATCTTGCCCATGCCTTCCCCGCCACCTATCAACATGACCGTTGAAGCATGTGTATCAAGCCCAAGCTTAGATCGCAAGGCAAGTTTGTTTGCCTGTGCATTAACAGTGCTGAATGCTGGTCGTATTGGTAGCCCATGACAGATGATTTGATCGTCTGACAGGTTTCTCTCACGTGCCTGATTTGCCACCACGCCATTTGCAACAAAGCAACGATCAACGCCCTGCTGACATCTGAGGAATGAAACAAAGAGCTCATAAATAGGCTCACCTTGTGGAACCATGTAGAGTGGCACCGAGTCAGATCCGTAACAACTGTGGCAAAAGCCGGTGATGATCGCCCATTATCAGATTTTAGTAGTTTCAAAACTTTGAGCTATTGATTTTTGTCGTTGGTGAGTATATTCAGTCACTTACGGATACACTTACTGGCACGTGCTGCATCAAAGGATGTACGCTTACAACCAGGTGAGGTCGATGATCCACAAAAGCTCTCTTGAATCGCTTCGCCACAATCGCGGCGTAGCCCTGAATACAATTTCATTTAAAAATGAGAGCCGCGATGAAAGATGATGAAGATTGACTACCTGAAACATGACTTCATGAATGAACGCAGGTTCAGAGCACCGAAAGTTCAGTCGCCATAACCACGGATGTTTCACAAGGAAAAAGTAACTCTTGGGCATCGACGAAAACGGCCAAGGGGAATTATTACTCCAGAGGTCGACGATGTTAAAATTGAACTCGTCACCTGCATTCAAATCAGTCATGTTGCATATGATAAACGGGATGGAGCTCACCATAAATGGACACACAGCTGTCATGAAGTGCCTGGGCACTTGCACGATGACCACCACCTGTGTCACTACTGAGACAAAGAATATTAACTTTTTTCACACTGATTTTGGCGCCCATTCGCTGATTGTCTAGTTCTTGCGAACTTGAAGCGAGCTTATCCAAATTTTCATCGAAGTGCTCTGGCACCTGTACTTGTGTCAACTTAGCACATACGGCTTCGCCGATTACTCACCTCCGGTAGTTTAGCGTTCAAATTGGGCGCCGAAAGCGAGTATGTTCGCACGTTGTTGCCCCGTTTTGTGTGCCACATGAAATGTTGGCACCTGAAAGAGGACATGGCGTGTTTGTTTCGCTCTTTGTCTGTGCGCGAAGTTGCGCTTGTGTGTTGAAGTTGAAGGCTGCAGTTGCCATACCATTTGCGGTTTGATACGGCCGCAGATGGTCTGTATGGCCAAAGTAAAGGCACTTCGCCCTCGACCTGCTGGGGTGTTCTTTCTATTCCTACGCGATACATGGCGAAACGGAAGCGACCCAGCGCTGCGAGCCGAGGTCAGTTGTGCAACGCGCCTGGATAACTTCTGGAGATCGGGTGGCGGGGTAAACTTGTGAACAAATAACGCGCTGTGGGTCACCATCTCAATAATTAAAAAAATGAAGTGCTATTTATTTCGAGTAGATTACACAATGTCTCGTGACAACGAATGGCGTCTACGGGCGTGAAGTACGTAGTACGACCCCATACATAACAGATAGCATGACACCATGCACGCCCCGGACGCGGCGACGACCGCGCCGCGCGCGACGCGGACGCGCCGACATCGCGAGGAAACCCCTCACGCGGCTTTGGTCGAGATCTCGGCGCGATCGCGCGCCCCGCAAAGCCGCTCGAGCGCGTCGCATTCGATCCGAGTCACCATCTTGAGACCAATTCGCACGTGGCGAAAACGGTTCGACGCATGAGAACGCAGACACCAGATTCCGCCAATCGCCGTATCCACCGTCGCACAGTACATAGCATCCTTTGTAACGAGTAGTTTCGGCACCTTCTTTCGATGTAAACAAGTCGAAGTTGTAGTCCTTGTAAAGTTCAGTGTGCATGATGCGTGTATGAAATTGAAATTCATCACCTCTAATGACGAACTTGTCATTTGTAGCACCAGCGTGCGCTTCGGTGACGTGCATGATGCGATATCGATGATCGACTGTCACACCGAACACGAGCGTCGGTTGCTTCTCTTTGCCGACGAAGTCCGCACGCGCACCAGATTTGAATCCATACCACGGCACATGCACTCCATCAACACTGCCACAGCAACCCGGGAATCCAGCATACGCGTACTCCTCGCAGACGTCCTGTAACTCATCGACGTTTCTCGGTGCGTACACTGTATCCTTGTATTTGCGTGCCATCATCCATGGTAAAAACTTTCCCCAAAAGAACCGACGCATCGTCTGCCCACTCATCTTGAAGGACTCCTCTAAGCCGTCAAACGAGTGGCCTGTTGCCAAGTGACGCAGCGCCGCTGCCAGCTTCAGTCGTAACGGAGCTGCGCGTCTGTTCGGGGCTTGACTCTCTGCCAAGTCCGGATCTGCTTCCATCTCGCGCGCAAGAGCATCAAAGACTGACCAAGGCAACCGCAGCTTTCGTTCAACTGTTTTCAGCATCAGCGCATGCGAATCACCCTCGGCCGCTACCGTCTGCAGACGAACCCACCAGTACGACCCTTCCCAGCCGTGTTCCCACTTCTCACGCCCACGTTGCCGCGGGAACATAGGTGTCCGCTTGAACCCGGGCCGAGAACCGTACCGGGATTGAGAAGCAACGACCCGAGCGCATGCGCGCGTCGAGCCGATGATGCGTCGTCGACGGATCACCAAGTACGTTAACGCGGCCGCAGATCCGGCCATAGCGACGATGACGGCCTTGCGGTGCCGCCGTAGCTGTCGCTGTCGCTCCGGCGTCGTCATGCGCGCGCGACGTGTTACGACGCGACTCACATGATTCGCGTTCAAAAAAGGGGACGCCCGAGTTGTGACGAAGTTATGAAAATTAGCTGTTAGTCATTTTCTCATAACTCGGGTCTAAAAGTTATGAAGGTGGCTTGCTGTTAATCGCCCGTCTCATAACTCGGGTATTAAGTCCGAGTTAGGCCCAAGTTATGAAGTTCTGCAGCAGAGCTGTTAGTCGCCCTAAACGTACAGTTATGGGAATTTGCGATTACGGTTGAATCTGGACTCCAGATTCTGAAGTCCAGATTAGTGGACATTCGTTCGTCTCCGTTATTGCTTGGGGCTTCGAGCTTGCTCACCTGTTGTGTGAGACTTGAGTGTGAGAGCTTAGGCACGGTACTCCGCACAGCACCATAGAAACCGCAAGAGTCTTGTTCGCGCATGTCTCAACGTGTCCGAACGTTGTTAGGAACTAAGAGTGGCGTGTTCAGTTCTTGCAGTATCGGCACATGAGTCCTCTTGTGAATGAGGAATGACGATGAAGGCCCGCGACGGTAAAGTGATCTCGTTCTCCGCGTTGGATGGTTATCTCGCAGTTTCCTCGCAAGTTGGAGAGAACACTTTGAGGATTCAAATTTTCGATGCGACTGGTACTTTAAGAAACCAATTGCGCTGCGTGAAATCATCCCATCTGCTCGGTTTGAGTTGGGTTCATGATGGTCGAGTGTTGTTGTGCGTACTCTCCGATGGTAGAGTACTTGAGTATTGTAATTTTGCTCGCAAGTATATTACGAGTCACAGCCTCGCATTGAAAGAAAGGCTTCTGAATATTAGTACGTGTACTGCTTTAAAGACTGGCTTCATTTTAACGACTGATGCTTCCATGATTATATTCATGGAGTACAAGTACCGACACTTGGTCGTTCGTAAAATCGACTTATCGGAGCATGTCTTGGGGATCACACAACTCGAAGTTACCCAGTGTTATGGTGGTGGTTGCTACGTTCAGAGCAACAATTCTTTGTGTCTATTCAGCAGTAACAAAATGCAGCCACGTGAAATTCGCCTTATATCCTCATTCGCAGTCGCTCCCTCTGGATCTCTTGTTGCAACCTTGACAATGCTTCTTGAGCTGTATGTATTTTCTTCTGATTTGCACATGTGTACTTTTCGATGTGTCATCGACCCAGGTGCTGGAACAGCAACACCACTATTGCAATGGCACACCTCGAAATTCTTATTCCTCTTCTTGTGTGAGGAGATCATTTTACTGAAAATGTCAACTGATTACGCCACGAAATGCTCGCGAAGTATAAAGCATCCGTGGCATGAAGTACTGGAACAGCTACACTGGTGGAGGAACGGAGCCCGTGTTTGCCTATCGTGGGCACAGCATTCCCACACCAAATGGGTAAGTAGTTGTGAGCTTTTACAGTACATATTCGATGTTAATCACATTGATTTGAGCGTGATTAAGGCTCTCAGGCCCAGTATTTCCTTCTTCAAGAAATTTCGTCAAGATATCCCCGACTCTTTATTAATACATGGATTCACTTCTGGCATCTCCACACAAGCCTCTGGGCAACACAGTATCACAAGACGACAGCTAAGTGGGTTCTTGCGTGGATCAGGAAAGATGTATTCGGGCTTAAAAATATGCCCGGATTTGTTCAAAGGGCGCTACATTATGGACTGGTTCATCAATTTTGCGGACAGCTTTGCGACACAACAGTCTCCCATAGTAGCTGCCCAGATTCTAGACAAAACACCACCCCTAATTCTAGATGAAAGCGCTTTGGGGAGCTTATGTAAACGCGTTCTGAACGTTCGGTCTGTGAACACACACCAAATTTTACAGTTGGCGCTGGTCCGGAGAGATTCTGTTGTGTTGTGTTCTATCCTTTCAACACTGCAGGATGAAAATGATGTGTACAGAGTTATGAAATTTCTCGGTAGTGTAGACGCAACTGAAGTTCAGGGATGGATGCCTTCATTGAACAAATACTACAAAAAGTATGTGTTGAACACAGAAACGTTGGGTGTGAAATTTGATGTGGTTGAAACAAAACTGTTGGTGGAGAGCGCAGTGCGTGACTGGCGTGCTGCAAGCTTGCTGGAAGACTCAAATACTCAAAGGAATATTCTTAACCTTCTATCAGCTCGCATGAAAGAGTAGGTGTCTGCAACGAGAAAAGCTTTTGGTCTGGATAGAACCTCAGCCGTGCGCGAGCGGGCTCCGATAAAATGTCTCTACGCTGTTACTGAAACTCAATTAAAACAGCTTGAGTTGTACATTGACGAGTACCATACTACGTAGATGCAGCTTGAAAAACTTCAAAAAAACAAAACTTTGCATTGAATTAACTCAGCCCAGTCAAGGCGACTTTCGCGGTTGGGAAACTTGTACATGTACGAAGTTTTGAGTGCACTCAAAGGGTGATCTCAGACTGACTAACAGGTCGCTGACCGCATAAGATACTCTCATTACATTGGATGGTGCTCTATGACTGATCAATGGAGTCTTGCACATCTTTCAGAAGATCGTCGACGATGCTGGTGTTCGACATTTTGTTCGCCATTCCATATATTGGTGCTCTTGAATTTTTGCTGTTGTGCTTGCCACTCTTCGCACACTTCATCGCCTTGAGAAGGTCGTCTATTAACAGGTCTATAGAGTCAACATTGGCAGAGGTTATACAAAAGTGAAGCGCCGGTGGACTGTGTAGTACTGAGAGATGCCAGCCCATGTCCGTAAGCAAATCGTTGATGACATATATATCAATATCCTTGTCCTTGCTCTTCCAAGCAACAATCATTGTGACGTCCTCTCCAATAAGCTCCAGTTGCGGAATATTCAGAATTCGCTTCCGCAAAAGCAACGACGCTTCGACGATACTTCGTGCCATTTTCGCATATCCGTCATGCCCAAAATAATTCAAAGCTGCCCATGTTTGAGCAACAAGCCCCCCTGAGCGAGATCCAGGCTGTGAAGGTGAGATGTACATTCCACCCGTCCAACTGGTCACTGCCGTGTACTGAAACTTGCGGATGCTCCGACTCCTGTACAAGACAACTGATGAACCTTTATGAGCGCAACCATATTTATGTGTATCGACACTCATAGATGTAACAGCTGGTATTTCAAACCCATATTTGATCTTTTTCGTACCGTGAACTTGAGAGTCATTGATGAAAGGCAAAAGAAATCCTCCTAAACAAGCGTCAACATGTAGGCAACAGCCCCAAGAGCTGACACATTTTGCAATATCTTCTACAGGATCGATTATACCATGTGGGTAACCGGGTGCAGATGCGTATACTAGAATGACATTTCTGTTCATCTTTTGCTTCAACTCAGAAAGACTCAGTCGCCCATGTCTATCCGTCCCTATTAAAATTAGTTTGATGTTGAAATATTCAGCTGCTTTATGAATCGCCGCGTGGGCAGACACTGAAGCAACCCTACGCTTAAAGTCAGTCAAGGGATTAACAGCAATAAGCCAGGAACTTACATTTCTGGATACTTCACACCATGCACTGCACGCATGTAATCTCGTGAAGTTCTAATCGCACTAAGTATACTCTCTGTACCACCTGATGTCATATTTCCACAGATCCCGTCAACAATTTTCGATCCGTGCAAAGATGAAACAAACGAAACGACTTCTGCCTCCATTCTGCAAACTGATGGAAAAGCATCGATGTGCAGAGGATTTGTGTGAGCAAACTGTGTGTATACTTGCGCACATAGTTTATACACTTCAGAATTTGGAGAAATGTAAAGGGCGCCTGACATTCTACTCGTACATTTGGAGTCCTGGAGTTGCATTTCGTCGCATGCTTTAGTAATGGCATCATACGATTTTCCCTTCTCCGGTAGTTCAAGTATTGGTGAGATGTTCTTTTTCTGTGAGTGTCTCAACTCCGACACCACTCGAGTTCGTACCTTACTCAAGTAACTGCTTACCAGTGGAATTTGTTGCAAAACACTGAAGCACGCATATTTTATCCCTCGATTAAAATTAATGCGCGACAGCACCCACCAGGCTACGGCAACTGTTACCAGCGTGGAGATGACTGGTAAAGCGACGCACTCGAGGGAAAACTGACACTGCTGACCACATTTTGAAGGCATCATCGGCACAGTAGAATACATTTGACGTGATTGACCTTCTATAACGCTATTTGTCTCGTTGACCAGAACGACCGACTTTGCCGTCGCAGTTGCCACTGTCGAGGGCAAACAATCTAATTCGTCTGCCTATCATATCAATATTGATATCAATATCAGTCGATAATCAGTGTCATGACATGCTGACGTTTTACGGGATAAAATACTATGGTCATATCGCAGTGCAGTACTGGTCTAGTCGAGTCGTCTGTTATCTGTCAGTGCTGGTGGTCACAACACGGCGCAGCGTTCGCACTATCGTGATCCGATACTTCGACAGTGTAGCCCAGAAGGCTCTACCGTGTCGCCGACCATGATCGGCATAATACACCCTGATCTTGGAATCGGTAGGTGGAATTGGAGGAATTGGAACCAGCGTTTTACTTGAAAGCAGGAGGTGCCGAGCGGCTAGTCACTGATGTTGCGCAATCCTTGGTCAGTTGCGGTTACAAGGTGAAATAAGTTAGTTTATTTGGCCTCGTCGACAGTTAAAAGGGCACATAGATGGCACTTTACACCACCTACCACAACAAAGAACACTGCTTCAAGGAGACAATGCATACTGGTAAAGCTAATATGTTTTTTCGACCGAGCAACATGAAAGACTAGTGATGCAGGGCGAAGAGCTGAATGGATACGTGTGAGTGGTGGGTGGATACCACGTCATTTCTGTGGCTTTCTACACATATTCTTTTCAAATATACGTTGTGCTTGGGCCACGGTGCGGTCACGTAGTTGTCTCTGACCTAGACCTTACAAAACCATCAGTTGAGGATGTTAGCTGAACTTCGGGAACTTCAAATTGTCATTATTGATCAGGTTAATAGTTCTTTGTCGTTCACGTGTGTGTGTGTGACTTTCTCACGACCGAGCAGGTTTTCTTACCTGTTATATTGTGCAAACTCTTCTCCAGAGCCCAAGTTATTTTCTACTGTCATTTCCCCGATAAACTACTAGCGGCGCGCCAATCATTACTGAAAAAGATATACCGCTTACCCTTTGACGCGCTCGAGGGATTTGCAATGTTTTTGGTACGTTCATGCTCTTTATAACACATTTGCGTTGACCATGGCCGATGCAGGGTGATTCAATCATCGTTAACAGCAACTTCACACAAGATGCTTTCAAGCTCGCGTTCAGAAGGTGGAAGCAGAATCCTCCCATCGTGTTATATCCTTCGATGAACATTCAAGCGTTGGATGAGGTAATATGGTATTTTGAATAATAGTATGCATCTCAAACTGTTGTTGAAACCTTAGGAAATTCTAGAGTCAGTCAATATCAGGTATTCCAAAAGTCAACCATTCAAGGGTCCTTCCATAACAGATGATTTTAGTCACGCTTTCTTTCTTTCTATCAATAGATTTGAGAGGAAGAAACGGCTTCATTGCGCAATCATAGCATTCCATTCACTCAGAATCAGGCTGAAGGCATCACCTCGACAAGGGCCCCTATTGATCTTAGCTGGGGGATATGACGGGAGGATTGAAGAAAATGTTACACACTTCCAGGAGCTGAAAAGGTAAGCATATGTCTAAGAGGAACATCTGACCGCATGAACTCAGACTTCGAACAGACTCACATGTATGCTGAACATTGAACACGAAGTGCTCTTTCTTCCTTCTGTGAGCGAGGAGATGAAGTGTTTCCTGATGCGTCATGCTGTGGGATTACTTTACACCCCAGTGAACGAACATTTCGGAATCACGCCGCTAGAATCCATGGCTCTGTCCCGTCCAGTCATAGCCTGTAACACCGGTGGGCCATGTGAAACTATCGTGCATGGTAATACTGGTTACCTTGTAAATGGCACGCCTCAGGTATGTTTTCAGTGCATACAGTGCCTGTGTCTTATTTTCGTGCAAAGGCTTTCGTAGATAGTATGCATACTCTATGGAACGATCGCGCGAAAGCGTCGATGTTGGGCATAGAAGGCAAAATAAGAGCGAATGCACTCTTTTCATTTGATCATTTTAGAACTGAACTCGACAAAATCGTATGTACCATGAGTTGTTTGAACAGAAGTTCATCTAGAGACCAGCCGCGTTACTAATGTCGTACTCGTGTATCCTATTATGAAGCTATACTGTAGTGCTGTATTTTCAAATAAAACACCATCTTTCCTTGTGTTTCGCTTGTCTCACTTCAAGAAATCGCTATTTGGTTACTAAACGCGGCCGTCATACTTGTACTTGCTGCAATAAAATTTCTGACGAAATTTATTTCCGATTGCGTCCAATTCGTAAAACGAAGGCCCTGTATAGAAGATTCAGGGTCACTTAAAAATTCCTCTTGGTTCTGCTTCAGATATTTACGGAGCTTTTGTCTTCTCAGAGCAGTTATTGCTAACTGTATATCAAAGGAAATTCAGCACATGTGTTAATTCTCTGACTTCTAATACTTACCAATGCATCCCGAATCGACCCAGATTCGTCCACTTCACTTAAACAATCTCTGCTCAAACTCTCTGCGATTTCTAGGGTGTGGAATCCTATCGCCTAAAAGGCTCGAATGTCACAACGGTGAATTGAACTTCCAAGTTGGAATACCTGCGGGAGCTCAGAGTTTTTCTCCACTCGAAGGATACGCTGCATGCGTTCGATATTTATACGATCATGATATATTGAAAGAATATCACGACCCTCCTCGCTTGCTAGCCTGCACTTGCCCTGTTTCAACATACTCTTTGCTGTCCAAAGTGGCACCGTTCGGGTAAAAGCTGCCGTGAAGTCTAGTGGCTGTGGATAATTTGTTCGTCGACAATCATGAAATTATGATTGATCATACCGTTCCTTGTAGCATGGAAATGTGATGCGCCTAAGGCGTGTTAGCGTGTCGAGCTAGTCTCCGTAGGGCAACGTACCTTCTTCGAACTGAACTTTGGTACGATATCGATTGTACTATCTTCCGCGAGATAGTGTAACTCCTAGTGTATTGTTATCAATGTTGATAACTGTTGTATATTTATCAAGTGTTCACCTGTTCCGTGAAGGAATTACGACTTGTGTGCATGCTTCGTCGTGCGTGAAAGCAGTAAAGCACGTGGAGTCCGGACCAACGTCTCGTTCAAACTTTCAACCGATGTGTTTACTTACGCGGCGCGATAACATTTATCTAACGGTTGTCTCATTTATTCACATTTAATAGTTCGTATTCGCATCACAATACGAAATTGTCGTGAGATTCTGGTAGTACTTGTACAAGTACTATCCCCCCTACCAAAAGTAGCGAGGAGAAGATTTTCGTAACGAAAATTTCGTTCCGTAGGGCTAGCCGGGTTCTCAACGCGCGTGCATCCAATATCACATAACGACTCGTGTGGTATCTCGACTGCGGGTTCCAGATCATTCCTGAATTTCTTCGCGTTATTCCTTGCAATACATTGTCCTACCTTTCGCCTTTCGTCAATAGAACGTTCCTCACAAGGCATACTGGGCTTGAAATTCATTTCGAACTTTAGACTGGCTTTCGGGATACAATGTCCGCGGTACGATGATTACACCTCAATACGAACGACGCATCACCGTTTCTAACCTATCCGAATAGAATTTAGAGTTGTATAGACGCTCGAGTTTGGGAATGGCGTTGACGGATGCTCTGGATGATATGGTCACAAGTGGTGAACTAGCACCAATTCTGGCCATGAAAGTTCTCACGGAGTTCGATAAATGTATGATTAACGAGTTGAAGTCATCCAAATGTAAATTGTCAATAAAGGGGGATCTTCACACTTATCGCTTCTGTGACAACGTATGGACATTTGTTCTTAAGGAAGTGCAACTAAAAAGTCAAAATTTTCAAGGTGAGACGACAGAGCAAGCTGTGCCCTGCCTCAAAATAGTTGCCTGTGACGGTAAACTTCTCGGAGATGCCACATCATGTTAGCACATTGGATGCTCTAGTTACGGTGAGCTTTGAGGCAGGGCCCAGTTTGCAAGTTAGTACTCCTCAAAGATGACTATGTTTCATCAAGGCTCCTATAAACTGTTAACATTGGAGCCCTTTCGAGAATGAATGCAAAACTTACCAATACTACAGACAGTGGCGTGATATTGCGTTTCAAATGCTGTATTTTCGTCGAGCCAGCCTCCCTGAGATGAGTCAGAAAGTTGTACACGCGGACTTGTTGGAACGTACTGTGCTTGTGTTCCTGGAATTTAATAAAAAAGTGGTGGCTGCGAGCATGTCATGCTCCAACTCTGAAACACCTACACATCGTAGGGCTTGAATGAACTCTCCGACAAGCTCGACATCGGCTGCTTGTACAAGGCAAGGAAGATAGAACCGTAGAAACTTCGTCTCAGTCTGCCACTCACACATCGGAAGAGGAAATTGACACCACGAACTTTTTGTGAAGATTCTATGTGTTATGCAATAACACACGTCGCGGAATTGCTTGGCTGTAGTAAATGCTGTCTGCTAGTATGTAGAAGTGAGTGCCGTGCATGGAAATTTTGTGAACCGTACCTGTGATACATCAACTGACCTGCAGAGTGAGTCTATTTCTTCAGCACTGGTACCAGATATGCTCAATTGATTACCACGGAGAAAGAAAGACCATATCATCGCGGTACTGAGCTTGTCACAGCATGTGTTTTTGGATGAGTAATCACCTGGTAGCAGTCGTGTGCCCGAATTAACTCCAAGATATTCGCTCAATTCTGTGTCCCATTCTAGTGCGCGTTGGTTAATCATGCTGCCAAGATAGCCAAGATGTGCATTTTCCATGTCAATTCTAGAGAGTACATAGTATCCTTCGTTGTAGAATAGGAAGTCCTCCATTGACGCGATTGTGCTAATATTCGCATTTTTCTCTAGCCACATCAATGCAAGTCGATGAAGTATGTTATTCGAAACCTGCCAGATAAGACTGTCAATATGAGATATCTCGCGGAAAAAGTAAAACGTGGCAAGTAAGTCACTGCCCCATACGGCAAAGAATTCTGTTCTTTGCAAACTTTCGCGCTCAATAAAAGACATAGATTCAATTATCACCCGACTTAAATGGCATACTGTTCCATTCTTACTGAGTTTGTCGGAAACATATGCACGGTGTGTGGATTCGTTTAACCCCGAGTAAGAAATATCAGTTTCGATGTGTTGTATACGGAATCTGTCCGTAGAATTTGTACACCACATGAATTTATCGTTCAACTTGTGGTATAAAGGAAAATTCATGTTTTGCCTGATCTGTTCGTGTAAGAAAGCATTTTGAACACAAGAAACCGCTCCTCCGAAGCCAAACAAGCACTCACTTTCTATACAGTAGCATTCCATTATTGTAACGAGCTTCGACATAAGCAGAGTCTGAATATCAAAAATGATATCATCGAGTATGTGATTTCGTTGACTCTCAGTTTTTACATCGCTTGCATGCCACTCTGCTGACAAATAATCGTAAGAGCTATGTGAAAGGTACGTTTTGATCATGCACTCCATTCTCTCTGGTGCCATTAGCTGGATGAAGTGGCGTTCACACCGACGACCAAACGCCCAAAGAGAACGTTTGATTGAGATCGTTGATACTGTGTGCATACCGAGGAAGGAAATTTTCCTCAGAATGCCGGCTTGGAGTTCGAGGAGCATTTTCTTGTTCAAGTTCTTCAAAGTGATAGCTGTAGTACGAAAATCCAAGTGATTTGATAGTGAGAAATGGATGGTAGAAAGGAAACTATATATCGAAAGTTCGCCTTTTCGCAACGGAGGGAAACGTTTTCTTTTCTTGCATGATCTTTCATCAAGGTGCGACAAATTGAACTTTCCCAAGTTTGTAGATGATGTTAAAGATAAGTCGGTCTGAACATCTTCGCCACACTTCTTCAGGCATTGGACGATAGCGCTACTATTTTTTTTCGTGAAGGTAATTAGCCACCTTCGTCGCCACGATCCGATGATTGTGTCGAAATGAACCTTACCAAAAGAAGTTGTAGGGTTCATCAGTCTTGCAACTGTCAAACTAGCTGTGTGCTGCGACGCAAAAAATGTATAATGTTCCTCCTTCAGCGTTCTAAACTGGATAAATGTGTGCGTGGTTGCGTGCAAATCGTCGCATACTTGAGATATAATCTCCTCTAATTTGTAAATACGGCGTTTTAACGATGTGTGGTGCATGTTGTCGCGTGTGTTTAGCTCCGCAACAATTTCTGATATTCCTTGTCTGATTTGGCGCGCCCCCCCGATTACACAAGCAGTGGTTATACGGCTCAAACTCTCTTTGCCAGCGTGCTTTAACATCGACTGTACTTCCATTTTTTTTGCTTCACACAGTTGTTTCCTCAAATTTGTTACATCCTGAGTCACAACTAGTTGCGAACTGGATACAACTATCACATAAAGTTTGTGTAAGGTGTTATGCATCGAGAGTTGCTTGATGAATGACGTGTGTTTAAATAGACGCCGAAACCCTCCATCTATTTTCCGCTCATCACACGTATAAATGATCGTATTTGCAGAATCCATCAGTCTGACTGCGTTACTTTGGTTTTCCATATCAGTCTCGTCTGGTAATCTTAGGTTCACATACGCCGTTCCTTTCATCTGTTCAGACTTACTGGGTACTTCGAGTACTACTTCCTTCACAATACTCCACATTGCGTTTCTTTTCAGTAAACATCTGTTAATGAAACTTTTCGCCATCAGAATGTGTGCATCCAACAAGTTGGGTATGTTATCCATGCATGGCGTGTACGTCAGTGTTTCGCCTAAGAAAGTATGTATATCGATTGGAGATAAGTGTGATTCGCGCATAACGTATTCTAATGATGTGGAGAATTTCTTGACATACTCTGACCGCTCTCGGTATTTTATACTTTGCTGCAACTCTGGTGCGAAACCGGCAGCTCTGGAGACAACGTCATCTTGCAACAGCGAACGGAGAAACGCATTTGCTTGATCCTAATCACACACAATCAACATGCATTCATTCTATTGTAACAAGACTAACCTCTGAAGTGGAATATTGCCCACTACCACTTGAACACAAACATTCAAGTTCTGCAACTGTGTAGAAAATGACTCGAGCTCTCACTTGGTCGCCCAAAAGAATTTTGTAGACAACGTCATCAACGGAGCCATTATTTTCTGTAGGACGAATGTGTACATTTTCATCGCAAAAAAATACCTCTTCTCTAATAATACGTTCCACAACTTCATCCAATAGCTGTGTCTGGATCGTTTGCTTGCGTTCAGATAGGTGAAGCGTCAGAAAATTTTCAGAGTTCTTCAGTCTCGCTCGGTAGGACACACACTTTTCAGTATTTTCTCTTATAAGTTCATCGACAACACAAGAGTTCACCGTAAAACTGCGACCAACAACGATAATAATCTTGTGGGCGAGTAACTCAGTGCAACGCCTGTTCACACCTTCTACAGCGGTCAAAAATTCGCCAATAAAACCTCCACGAACCAGCCATGATGATGTTGATGATACTATTTGCGACAGGCATGCTCTAAGGTAAATCACGAATGAATGGAGCGCTTGGAGTCGTGTCCGTTTCATGGATCGTTCAGCAGGTGGAATCCCGGATGATGGAATCAAACGAGGCGCGGTCGCGAAAATGCTGGACGTGATGAGCAAATGCCCAGTGTATAAACCAGTGTATAAACCAGTGGAATCAATTTCATTGATTGAAACTGTGCTGCGCAGACGTACGTGGGCGTTTGTCACAATGCACTATCCTCCACTCATATGGTGTCCTATGATGACGTCTAGCCCCGCGTTCGAAAGCTCTCGTTAAACGCCATCTAACAATGCGAATTGTGCTATTCTTCCCACGAATTTCGCCAGAAACTGCAGATGAAATTTGTGCTGTGCATCAAAACGAGGGGGAATGCATAAAAAGAGTTGCCAAGTTGGACCGTGATTTTTGGTTTTCATACTATACATATGTATAATCGGGGTCCAGTTATGACCGAGTTATGGTAATCAACTGTTAGCCGATCGGAAACATGCACGTTTCTCGGACATATGCCATACAAAATGCTGAAAACCCACTAAGTGGTCGAGTCGATCCCTTAAGCAGAAAATGGATAAAATTATGGTCATCAGGTGTAAAAACTCATTAAATAGGAGTGCTTGAATCGCATATTGGCAATTTCCTGATACGTATCGAAATCGGTGATTTTTACACTGTTTGCCCATACGAAAGGCCTGATACGTTGATACGTTGAGACTGATAGGGGTATCAGCTCGTATTAAGGGCAGCAGGCCTATCATAAAATGGCTTGATTAGATGACGCACAGTACAATCTACAGGCATACCAAAGTATGATGGCCAGAACGTTTACCAGTTCCCTGTCAACGATTAGAGCCCGTGCGTTTGGCAGCGTTCACCCTGCGTGTCCTGCGTCAGAATACCAGGCTTATATCAGTCCACATCGAATTTGAACATTTTCGATGAATGGACTGACTAGCACACGTTCTGATTTAACTAACTAACAAGACATACTGGAGCTACAAAGAATCGGCATATCGTCTGTGCTCCTTCAAGTATGGGCCAACCCGCACTATACCCAGGCTCTGCAATCCTTGCAAACGTAGCACGTATTGATGCTACCCTTCTGAAGTCACTGCGGTCAGCATACGTCGATGTGCCAGATTTGGTGCCAGACTTTGTTGTGTATCCCGGAACCTGTGTCTTATATGTTACTCAGAACTCCCTCTTACTTCAACCAGAAATGGTTTTCGCACGGATGGCCGCGGTAAAACGTGGTTACTCTAATCACTTTGTCCTCATGCATATGGATGGCTGTGCTAATAATCGTTTTACAGAGATCAATACTCGGTGTCTGATGTGCGGGTTTACACTTGTGTGTGCTTCGTCTTTTGCTGAGGTGGCACTCTACATCGAAGCTATCAGAACTTTGGATAAAACGAGCGTAAGCGATGGCAAAAATCATGATTTTGATGATATTTCCCAATTCACTAACCTCCTTTCAAGCATCAGACATGTCAGCAAGAGCGATGCCACTTCACTGCGTCAGCACTTCCGGTGCATTGCGGATCTGTTTCAGGCACATGAAAATAACGTGTTTGCAGTTCCCGGTATGGGATATACCAAAACGAGAGAGTTTATTCGGGTCTGTCGCAATTCATTTATGCAATAACACAGGTTTACTCGTCCGTAACGAACAGAAAGGCAGCAATAATGTAACGCGTTCCTCTTGTCACTGGGGCACCTGCGTGTAATGTTGAACTTCTGAACATGACGAGTTCGCCGATATTTGGTCGAATGATGAGCTTCTCGGACTCGAACAAAGTCCCCCCTCCGTCATACTCATCGAGGTCATTCAAAGCAAGCGTCAAAGACCACTGTCCTTCATCAGTGTGTACAGGGAGAAATCGTTGCCCTTGTGTCGCACTGTACTTCACAATAAAAGCATCATGCACTTTGATTTGATTTTGCTCAATGCCAGGTGCGATTAGAGCAAGGAACGGACGAATTGTTGAACGCATAAGCATTTTCCATCCTTGAAGTATTTCAGGAATGACATGAAGCGGGAGATCTGTTGTCGGTACTGCATAATGCCTTCTTGTGCTCCAACTTGAGTTAGATGCAAAATTCTCGGCGCAATTCACCCAGTTACCACACATTTGCGCAGATAAAACTGCCGCTGAAGACGTCCAAATGTCAGTTCCACTCAATGGAATAGGATGGATAGTGGAAGCCAGAGTCGAACCCATGAAAATATGTTCTGAATATGCATCATCCTTCTTCACCAGTTCTGCAAGGGATGCGTGACACGGAAACTGAGAAGAAGCATCATGCCACACTTTATGCGCATCATACCATTTTCCTTCACCGAGAAGTGCCTGACCTAGAATATGTGATATGTCTGGGCAGTCCACATGGTTCATTGTAAAACGAGCGAGTTCTTCGGCCTCATGAAATCTTTCTTCCTCCAGATATTGAAGACACAGCGACCGAGATGCATTTAATCCTAGCCATCCACGCTGAAGATTACTTTCCCAGGTACATCGCGGGCATTGGCACCAGAAACCGAACTGCGAAAAAACTTTTCTTCTGCGACTGGAAAGTGAGTCTGAGAGCGGTACAAAGCAGACAGCAATGTAATCCAAGTTGGAAATATTTTGCAGAGCGATCAGCTTCACACTAGTTCCATTCGACGTTTCCTCTACTTCCAGTTGCGCGTTTGGCGAGCAACTGTGAGAAAGTCGCGCAAATATTGGGCTAAAGACAAAGAGCTGACGTGTGGATGATAGCTTTCGAGTCGACTCATCATCTCCTGGTTCTCGTTGTTCCGGGAAAAAACGGAGTGCCGCCGATTGCATATCTGTATTACCGCAGAACATACCCGGGCGAAAAGTTTTGCTCATTCGCGCCAAATTTGTAACTCTGGCGTCTCGCGCATCGTCCTTAAAACAACAATCAGTCAAAACAGGCCTGAAGAGAAGCTCAAATGCTGCAGCAAGCTGTGAAAACACATCTATATTCAGAACACACATTAACGCTCTCACAAGTTCGTTCTCATTTTGTGACCATGCAGTCGAAATTAGTTCCCATGCCTGCGCGAAATTTTCCGCGAGGTTATTATGCGTTTGTGCGAAATCGGAGAATTGTACACCATCAACATCATTTACCAAGCGCCGGGCCGCAACAGTATGCCAAGGAAAACATGTCTGACACTCCCGAAGTAAGTCGCGAATACTGTACTGCGAATTAGGATCTATCGTCCTCGCTATAATTATGGCCGTAAGACGGATGGTGTCACTTGTAGCCGCGCAAAACTGCTCGAACGCGTAATTACCACTATTCAACTTTTCACCTGTACAGCACAACAAATGCCAACCGTTTTTTTTGTCCGTCGCACGCTCAACGCACAAATCTGAGCAAAATACATCGCGGCATCGTGAACCAAACGGGCACATTATTCTACTAGTCGATGCGAGGCCGCGCATTGCTCCAATGCCCGGAAGCATTCGCAAACAATGGGCACAGGCGCTACTCTCACCTTGTCTGTTCACCTCCACACCGAAAGCGACGCCCTGCGTGTATATACTCTCACCTTTGCAGAAACTTTTACTAGCCTTGAACTGACCGTGCATCTCAGTTAACTTATGTGAACCGCGCCCAAGCTCGAACTTTGATAACCACGACGATAGTCCGACGCGCACACTATCAGCTTCCAACACTGTGCTTCTGGCGCTCCCCACGCCACCCAGATATCCGTGATTCCATGCCTCACTTTTCCAACTCCCTACTGTAGTTCGAAGATGGTGACAATTGTCAATTGAATCTCTTTGTTATATAGCCTAATATTAGTACTAGTACTGTGTACGAACACTTGTACTTGCACAGATACGTATTATCGGCCTTAACATACTTGGCTGACAAAAAGTGCGTAGCAATGAAGTTGTACTCAGCGCTTCCACAGAAGCGACATCTCGGGTACAGCTCGCAAGCGTTGTATCTTTCGGTATATTGTTGTCTACAACTGCACCGCCGATGCTCGCGTCGTTTTTTGTCGCAAATCAACACAACCATACACCCTCAAAACGCGGGTATAAACAGAGGAATCGCGACAAAACTCAGTTTGTCAGAGTCTGTTCTAGTATGAGCGAACGCCCATTCGTCAACAGAGTGGAGATACATGCAGACTCACAAGCGGTACGATGAGATTATCTAAAATTGATCAATCTCACAGCGTACGCTACAGGTTACGCGAAAAACGGCTGAAACACTTAGAAATAGTACGAGGACAAGGTAAGTGAAGCAAAGGTCGGTCGGGCGCTTCTGAGTAAGTCAAACGTCGCTTCAGCATACAACTAGCTTCTTCAGATAGTACATTCAACCCATCAGTGTTCTTTCGATGCTTGGGTGAGAGCAGTAAGGAACATTGTCTACTAGTGGGTGGTGAATTGACGTCAACACAAGACTTATTGTTAGAGTAAGTAAACATACACCGCCCCGACTGTTTTTCAACTTACGCGGTTAGATGGTGTTCATTTTTACCGGAAGGAACATTGCTCATCGCCGACACACAGTTCAAAGGTAGAGGACGGGGGTATGTAACAGCCAAGTAACGGTATTCTGCACCTTACATGCACAATAGTACCAATCTTTGGAGCTCAAATGATGGCTGCTTAATGTTCTCTTTCACAAGTAAATTTTAGTGAGTCCATCACCTCCCCATGTCCATTATTCTTTATTTTCAAGCATTAGCGATGGACAGTCATTACCGTGTGTCCAATACTTGGTCAGCATTGCCTTGATTGAAGTACGAGTCGTTCAGTGACATTACCTTTTCTGATCACAGATTGGTTTAGGCAGCGAGGGATCACATTCGAGACATCACTGGAGAACACAATTGTCTACCGTATTTAAAAATTAAATGGCCAAATGACATTTATTACGGTGAAAAGAAGGTCTAACACAGCCATTTTGTTTTAACTTTTCCTGATTCTGCTACAGATGGGTGGTGTACTGTGTAACTCTATGTATATTGAGGGAGCATACATCACGACAATCGGAGTGGGATTCAATGTCCGTAACAAGGTATATTGAAGGTTCTCGCCGCTTTCGGATCTCACTTTCTTGGAACAGGAACCCAGCATATGCATGTGTGAGCTTTTTGAGGAAGCAATAGCTATAAGAGTCTGTGTTTTGATTTATTCTTTGAGATGCTGTTGTGACAATGTTTCCTGCAGGTATCTAGAGAAGTCATATTGGCTACATTTCTTGGTAAATGTTTACATACACTCACTCACAAAAATGTTATTTACGAGCATAATAGTTCAATTCAAAAGATTAAAACAATTATTCTGCCAGAATGGCTTAGCCGGCATAAAGGTGGGTAAATCTATTGAGACATGTGAAAGTCAGATCAACTTGTTCTAGGACTTCTACACCCAACACTGGTTACATTCAAATCAAATAGTTTCCGTCGAGCACTCCGACGGTGACGGAGTCACGAGTGAGCAAATGGTCATTAAAGGATTGACTGATTCAGGATTTCTTTTGGCAGGTGCGATACACCGACGATCTCTAATATTGCTTAGCTTCAACACCCTCACAGAAGATAAAGCTGGGGTTCAGTTTGAACTTTCTCCAGATGGAAACAGCCTAGACTTCTTTTCTGGCTTGATAAAACGCAAACTTTGATCTCAACGCTCAGCCACGTCAACATTCCATAATTACAAAAACTAGCCTAGAATTGTAAATTGCGTAGGATAGTATCCTTGATCTGCTCACCGTCCAGGTGAATCTGCAAATTATGTACATTAGCCCGCAAGTTTGCATACTCTCTACATTTGAGATATTCAGCAAAACCAACCGGTGCTGAGCTACATGACACATTGCAGCGGACGAGCTTAAGTGCTAACGAAACACCATTACTAAGAGCCACGACCTCAGCGGCGATGATCACCCGCTTATCTATCATTTCAGCCAAATCTTTCGGAGCGTTTTCAAATGCTTCGGCGAAATGTTTGTTTCCATCTGTAGCAAGTATGCGAAGTATATCTGTCTTTGCGTCAGGGGGGCCTCCTTCAACCCGATAAAAAATGTCGATAGCGTCGTGCACGAACAGTCCTGCCGATTTGCGAAGCTTCTGGACACGGTTCACAACTTCTCTTGCAAGCCCTTCGTCTTGGAGAGTCTGGTCCACGTCCAGGTTAAGACAAAGCATCAAGCCGTCTGCATCACAAATTGCATCTTCATCATCACCCAATTTCCGATTGAACTCGTACTTCGTAAGGACATCATCTGCACCAAGTTTCATGCCATCAACCTCGATTTCCCCAACTTCACGCAGACGTTCAATTTCTGCATCAGAAAAATTTTCCACCTTAGACTTGAGACTCTTCATGCGCTTACCAGCGCGCTTACCAAGGGTAGCGAAATTTGGCTGAGCTTTTCTCGATATATACTTACTTGCTTCATTCGTTATCTCCAGGTTTTGAATGTTAAGTTCTGACTTTACGTACTCCGTTAAATGCGCCGACAGACTATTTAAAAATCGTTCATCACTGTGCACAATGAGCGCACGCGACAACGGTAGTTTTATCGGTTTGTTGCGCCGTTCACGAATGACTCGCCCCATTTCGATGATACTCTGCATGCGGGATACCGCGATCTGCAATCCAACATGTTCATTATCATCTGTGTCAGATGGAAAGTCACAAAAATGCACACTTTCCTCGGCATCAGATAGGCATCTCTTCAGATTCTGATACATGCTTTCCACAAAGAATGGTGTGAACGGTGCCATTGACTTGCATAAGGTCAACAGCACATAGTAAAGTGTCTTAAGTGCCCGCTGCGAATCTGCGTCGTTGCCCTTGAGACGACCCCGATTGTATCGGACATAAATATTCGTAAGCTGTCCAATAAACTGTACCAGTCGTGGAACGACCGTGTAAAGTCGGTACTCGCGCATTTCACGCTTGATAAATCCAACAAGTGACGATGACTCGGCTAGTATCCAGTTATCTAGTGGATTATCAAGCTTACTTCGATCGAATTCAGGAGAAAATGTGATATTTGATTCAACTTCGAGCCGTGATACGTTCTGGATGAGGAATCTGTATGCGTTGTACCATGGCAGAAACACGTCTTTTAGGACGGCAAAAACACCATCTTCTTTGAAACGAAGAGGTTCAGCACGAACAACAGGACTATTGATGAGATACAGTCTTAGTGCATCTGCACCATATTTATTTATAACGTCATTTGGATCTGGGTAATTCTTGAGGGATTTTGACATCTTTTTCCCATCTGCAGCTAAAACAAGACCATTGCATATTAAGTTCTTGAACGCCGGACGGTCAAAAAGAGCAGTGGATAACACCATGAGGGTATAAAACCATCCTCTCGTTTGATCCAATCCCTCTGCTATGAAGTCCGCGGGAAAATTCTCCTTGAATGTAGCACTGTTTTCAAATGGATAGTGCTGCTGTGCGTATGGCATACTTCCGCTCTCAAACCAACAGTCAAATACATCTTCGACTCTCTGCAAAGGAGGGAACGCTTCACCTCGCTGCGAAGGTATTTTCAAGTGATCAATTTTGTGGCGATGAATATCGGAAATGTCGTCACAACCTGTCAGCTCTTCCAGTTCAGAAATAGATCCAACAACAATGGTTTCATTTCCATCTGGAGACTGCCAAATGGGTATAGGGGTACCCCAGTATCTGTTTCTTGAAATGGCCCAATCACGAGCGCCCTCAATCCAGTTATGGAATCGTTTCTCTTGTACGTATGCAGGTACCCATTTTGTCTCTGCATTATTTTTCAGTAGCTCTGACTTGATTTGCTCAACTCGGACGAAGTATGATGATACTGCTCGGTAAATAAGCGGTGTTTTGGACCTCCAGCAGAACGGATAAGAGTGGACGATACGAGCACTATCCAGTAACAATTTTTTCTCTTTCAGAATCCGGATAACTGTTTTGTCGGCGTCTTTGATGTACATACCGCTGATCGAATCAGGAGCCTCCTTTGTGAAACATCCATTTGCATCCACAGGGTCTGGTAGAGGATCACCTCTGATGATAATTCCGTTCTGAAGGCATACACGATAGTCATCTTCACCATAGGCAGGAGCCTGATGGACAACTCCTGTTCCAGAGTCGTTAGACACATAAGGATCGCAAGCGACCACAAACGCGCGCTCTCTGTATTCATGGAGGAAATTTTCGAATAAAGGCATGTAACGAGTTCCGGCCAGCTCGGATCCTTTCACTGTCTTAAGCCTTTGCCAGCCATCACACAATTTCTCTCCTTTACCTTTCTGTGTGCAACCAGGAATGAATGACAGCCGCAAGGAGGAGACAATAAAAAGTTGCCCCTCTGGATTTTGCAGATAACAGTACTCAAACTCAGGGTTTACGCACAACGCCATGTTAGCAGGGAGAGTCCAAGGTGTAGTTGTCCAGGCTATGAAATACGTATCATTTTGATCGCATACAGGAAATTTGACCAGGATCGCAGGATCTGAAACATCACGATAGTCTAGACCTGCTTCAAAGTTTGATAGCGGTGTGTTGCACGCAGTCGAATATGGCATAACCTTGAATCCACGATATACCAAACTTTTATCAAAAAGCTGCTTAAAAACCCACCATACACTCTCCATGAACGTCGGGTCTAGCGTCTTGTAATCGTTGTCAAAGTCTATCCAGCGACCGACACGAGTGATCGTCTTTCTCCACTCACTCGAGTAGCGCATAACGATGCTGCGACATTCCTCATTATACCTCCCTATTCCCATTGAAAGAACATCAGCTTTACCCTTGATACCGAAAGTTTTGTCGATTTCATGTTCGACTGGCAAACCATGGCAGTCCCAACCAAAGCGACGTTCAACGTGATAACCCGTTGTAGATGCATAACGTGTCACTATGTCTTTTATAGTCCCTGCTAGAATATGACCGTAATGCGGTAAACCCGTAGCAAAGGGTGGCCCGTCAAAGAAGACGAATTCCTTTTTTCCATCGGTACGTCTCAGCTGTTCGTGAAAAGCGTCGATATCTGTCCAAAAAGCTAGGACTTTTTCCTCCTCCTCAGGAAAAGAATAGTCTTTACCCTCGATCACACCTTCGAACGTCTGCTTCATATTTCCCTACGTTACTTATCACTGATTGATTATCCTATGACTCGTTCAGTGCTCACTATCCTGATGTGCGGGACGTTGCGAACCGACCACGACACGACGATACCGTGTCCGGCCTTTGGTCCGGCCGCCTCCGAGTCGCCATTTTACTAGTATTTGCGACATTATCCATCTTCTGTATGAGTTAAAACGGTGTACTACGCGTATCGTACCTGTAGATAAGTCTTGGCGCGCCATAATACATATGCTGCGTCCCTGCCGATTTAGCAAATCACTATTAGATATGGGTTTTAGAATTGAAAAAAACAGAGTTACAGGATTTGGTCTAGAGACGTGTTCTAGAACGCGCGACGGGTAGGCAGTAAGGCATTCCACAGTTGTGGCCTGTAGATAAGCAGGCATCGGAACGATGAGAAGCTGTGTTGACCACAGGCTCCCTAGTAATACGTGTCTCTCGCGTGGTCATCACAAGAACCTTTCGAAGGTAGGACTCAGTCGATACAGCGGTCGTGCAAGTGCTTCGAGGGTCAAGGCCACTTCTGACGATGAGCTATACCCTCCAAAACTACGAAAGCTCATGGATTCTTTCAACCTGGTACGAAGCTTCCGACACATCCGAAATGTTATAACGATCAATTCAAGGTCCCAGACCCTATGTTAAGGTACAAACAACTTCTCTTCTTGGCGAAGAAGCTCCCCCCTTTCCCTAAGGTAACACCTCATTCGAGTGAATTGACCGTTCTAAAAGTGTATCAGGATAAACTCTTGAGTACGAACAAGGTAAGTCACGTTTCCGGCCGGTTGGCACTCAGTAACTAATCATTTCTTTCTCAAGGTTCCAGGCTGCACCTCACAGGTCAGTACTTAGTCGCAAAGTTTAGCATAGATCTCACTCGGTTCAAAGGTTTGGATCTCGGTTGATGTTGTTGACGACAAGGCAATAATTCTTGCTGATTCAGATTCTCAGTTGACAAAAGGTTTAGCTGCTTTATTAGTTGAAGGTCTCAGCGGTGAAAGTACACAACACATTCTAGATGTTCCACCTGGTTTCATATCATCTTTTGGATTGAATCAAAGTTTGACACCATCAAGAACAAGTGGTTTCTTAAACATGTTACAACTCGTGAAGGATAAGGTTAAAGCCGGAGGTGATAGTTGATATGAGGGGTTGAACCAGGCAGTTCAGCACTTTCTGTGTTCCCTGGAACCAGCTTCCAGCTGACCAGTTGGAGACGGAAAGCTTACAGGAAGCACTTCAACTTTGATATCGAATTACGAATCATCACCTATACTTAGTGCGTAGCAACCCGGCTTCAGACGGTCTACAGAAAAAGAAATAAATTAGTGAGTTGTTATTTGTCAAGTCCATAGCATCCTTACCCTTTCTTAGCCACTTCGCGACCCAGCTACCATTACTGTTGTTAATGCATATCAATCTAAGTTGAGATCAGTCTCGCTAATTCTTCGTTCCAAATAATCAAGGATTTACCCAGAGAATTGTTGTGAAGTGTTTTCTGATACACTAGCGCGGTCGCCGGGAGTAAAACTTTGGCAGTTTGCACAACCGAGGTCAACAAACTAGAACTAAAATTCGGATATATGTCAAATGAGTTTCTGTACGTAACACACCTGATCAAATGTATTCACAAGCCCGCAACGACGACAAGCTCTCGCAGCCTTTGAAGACGTTTCGAGTGGTGCTGCCGCGTGCTGTGACACGTTCCTTTCTTGCGTCAAGGAAAACATTATAGCGTGCTTCTAGTTTTCGTGCTTTCAGAGCTAAGATGCTCAATCACCAATACCGAATATTACAGACAAAGCAGGTCCGACACCGCACGTACTTGACGTAAATTGGCGTTCACAGAGTGCGATCGCAGTTACGTGTGTGTACTCTGCGCATCGCTGCCAAGCCTTGGCAGGGATGTCGCTGCTATTTTGAAAATAGTATTTTCTCGTACTACATAGTAAAAAAGGTTGTACTATATAGTACAGCCTTTTTTCGGCCGTAGGTGGTATATTTTATTTGCACTATTCCCATCTGTTTGACTGTGTCGAACGCTATGGCAGTGTCCCGTAGCCGCCGCCCTGAGCCATACCCCGACGTGCACTCCGCACGCACCCTCAAGCGCAATCACGCCGCAGCAGTCGCGGGATTTTTCATCGTTGCAGTGATCGCCTCATGGTACGTATTCGTCCGGAGGATGTGGGTAAACGGTACTACGTTTTTCAAGAAGAAAAATAGGTCTCGTCTGATCTGGGAACGAACCATCCTGAGTCACCGCGCGCTATTAAACATGTGCCCATTGACTAACTTATCTGAACTTTGTTTTTTTACATGTTTTAGTCCAGCAAGTTTTGGGGCGGAGGTTCGGATTCTAGCGAATCAAGTAGCGATGACTACTCGGACTCGGGCTCGACTTCCTCCACTTCTTCTTCCAGCTCAAGCGACTCAGAGGATAGTTTCCGAGGAGCTTCCAAGTGCGTGAACTTAATCATATCTTTTTCGAATTGTGATGAATGCTTCCCAGGTACTTGCAAGAGAACAGTTCGGATAGCTCAGAAGATAATAGGAGGGTCATTCAGAGTACGAAGGTAAAAGTTTCAGGGAATTAGCCAGTAAACTGTACTAATACCAGTTGACCGCAGGAGCGTAGAAATGCAGAGCTGAGATTATCGGTTTCAGAGGTTCTGAATCACTCAGATGCCAGTGATTGGGCATCGCTGGTGAAGTCTTTTGAAAAACTTGTGAAGCAACTACAGAAACACTACGCTTCACCCGGGCACTTCTCGACTACAATAAAGCGTGCGCTTAGGAAAGTGTACAACGTCGTTATCGAAGCTTATTCCGATAAAGAACAGCGTCGACGCTTGTCAACGACGTCTTCGAAGGCCCTGACCGCTTTGAACCAGCGCGTCAGTAAGTATTTGAAATCTGTGTCCGTGAGCACCAATGGTGGCACTTCTGAAGACTCTGACTCTGATGACTTCGGAGCCGAAGCTGTGTCTGTTGAAGTTGGAAGTGAAATGAATAAGACAGATAAAAACCATTTGTTGTGTGTGGACAAAAAGGACATTACATTCGAAATGATTGACGACAAACTAAGAGACATAATTGCTTCTCGCGGTAAGAAGAGCACTGATCGTCAGGTTGTCGTGAAGCACTTATCATACATGGCAACGCTCGCGAAATGTCCCGCTCAAGAGGTCGAAATATTATTGCACATCATCAGCGCACAATTTGATATGACTGGTAGTATGTCGTCCTTCATGCCGATAACACTGTGGAGAAGCTGTGTTGCGAACATTCTCCGCCTTCTGCAGTTGTTAAACTCAAACAAGCACATTTCCCTCATTGAACGTGGTGAACCAGCTGCACGTCCTGAGAAGGATGAGTTGCTAAATGGCGCTCCGATACAATTGGCCGGATCCCTATGCGCTTTTGCTGAACGACTTGACGATGAGTATACAAAGTCACTTCAAAATATCGATCCGCATACTAAAGAATATATTTCAAGACTACAGGATGAATGTTTCTTGCTCATACTCATTCAAGAGATTGCACAATACTACGTATGCAGAGATGACTCTGAGAAGCGAGTCACTCTTTCTCTTCGCTTGCTTGGTCACCTGCACTGTAAAACAGACGCTTGGTACACCGCAGTGAAACGTTTTGCACTGCAACAGCTGACAGACGCGCATTCTAAAGGAGATGTTTTCAGTGCACGAAGCGACCCGAAAATATTCAACTTTGAGACTTTCATTGCCTCGGATATCACCGAGACATTATTAGCCGACGTAAGTGCATGGTTTCCACGGGGGCACACATTTCCAGAGGGCAGCTTGAATGACACTGTGTCACACTTGGCCGAGTTGATATATACAGTGGGCGACCAGCGATCTAAAGTGCGTTCGATTTTATATGATTCATTTCACAAATCAGTATGTGGTGACTTTCGCGCTGCAAGAGAGCAACTTCTGATGGCCCACCTTCAGGAAAGTGTACACCACATGGACATCGGCACACAAGTTTTATTCAACCGGTGCATGGCGCAAATTGGTCTTGACGCTTTTCAAAGCGGTTCATTTGATACAGCAAAAAATTGTTTGACGGAGCTCCTTGGAAGCGGAAAAGTGCGAGAGTTACTCGCGCAGGGTTTTTCGCCAGGAAGACATGTGAGTGAGCGTAACTTTGAACAAGAGAAGTGGGAACGAAGACGTCAGGCACCATTCCATACACACTTAAATGTTGATCTATTGGAAGCTATATACCTAGTTTCAAGCATGTTAACGGATACCCATTCCGTATTTAACAATAGTGGGCAACCAAGAACACTGAATCGTGTTTATCTACGTTTGATAGAAGGGTTCGAGAGGCAAACATTCACTGGTCCCGCAGAAGGTGTCCGGGATATAATTATGTGTGCCGCAAAACACCTGATCGAGGGAGATTGGGATTCTGCATCCAAGTACGTTTTGAATATGAGTTGTTGGCAACTATTGCCCGGGTCGACAAGAAGTGACATCCTTGACAATGTTAAGATTGAACTTAAACGGGAAGCCCTTCGTACGTACGTCTTCCAGCGCGCAGCACACTACAAGTCACTTTGCCTTAACACACTGAGCTCGATGTTTGATATACCATTAATTTCAGTACAAGCGATTGTGAATAAGCTGCTTGCGCAAGGACTGGCAGGTTTATGTGATGCTCCAACGTGCAGTTTTGCGGTGCATCTCACCGAACTCTCTTCCCTTCAGAATTCAGTGAGTATCGTCTCAGAAAAGCTAAATGTGTTTTTGGATGCAAACGAGCGTTCGCTTGGTATTCGGCAAAACACGGAAAATAATACTGATGAAGATGACTTGAGTTTCAAACAGCGAGGTCAACGTGGAAATCGCTTCGAAGATCGCAATGACGAGCCCTCAAAACAGAGGACAAGTGCTCGTCCATGGAACGAACGACAATCTTCGAAGAGCGCGGCTGTTGGTATGAGTAGAGTCCTACGAAGTCGAAAAGAAGATAACCGTGATAGGACAATTCGAGCTGAGTTCACAAACAGGCCGGGGGGGCGTTTCACAAGGTAGCGAGCCTTGGTCTGCATCAGACGCCATAAACATTGGTCTCTTAACAATTTAATAAACAATTCTTCCATCACATCCTCAATCCTTCATTAGTCACACCCCGCATAAACCAGGCCTTCATGAATGCGCCCTTTCTGATGCTGTACCAAACATTCAGCAACCCAGAGAATATTTCTGAGCTCTTGTTCATAGAGTTTGGTATATGCCATAAAAATAGCAAAACCAGAATCGCTTGTGAATATGCTCTCACATAATTTTTGTTCTTCTTCGTAAAGTACCTGATCCAACTAGCCATGATGAATGAATTAAACAGACAACAATGTATCTCACCTTGTCGAAGACAGCATTATCTACAGTACTGAGTCGTGCAACGTATCCACACAAAGAAGCAGATGTTCGGAGCACAGCCTGTATCTTATCTATGGTGGTACAGGTTGCCAACTCCATGTGTACATTTGGAAACAGATGACCATATTTCGGGAATAAACTGATTTTATCGCTCGCTGACATTTCTGTGCCTAGAGATGCAACTGCAATGTTCAGTACCCTCCTGTCTGCTTCAAAGTAAAGGAGCTCCTAATAAGACACGAATGAGGCCTCTACTAATCGAAGAACGTTCACTTAAGCGTACCAGAAGTGCGGAGACACGTTTTGAACCGTCTTGTAGGCGGATGCATGTACCAATGAAGTCCTCCAAATAAACCTATTTATTTTAGGGAAGGTAACTCAGGGACAGCACACAGAAAACTTATAACAGTGATGCGTACCTTGTAGGCGGAATTTCGAATAAACTCAATACGGGACTCATCCAGATTATCATTCCTCAAGCATGCATTGAAATAATGAGATATAGGTGTATCGACTAAGACCAGTCTGTGAATCTCTCTATTATTGTTGGCCAGGCTCTTAGTTCTCAGGTCAAAAACAGCACACAATACTTACTTCAAGTCGCTGGCCACTAAGAGGTTCTCGATTGAATCAAACAAACCAAGAGGATGAAAGTTTTGGCTAAGTTCCTGCTCTCTCATGAAATTCGAATGTGTCATAAAGCCTGATTGTACAAACCGCAAAAGAGCGCCCACTCACAGCACCCGCCATTATGAGCACTACATTATCAATCATGAAACCATACTTGATGTAGTCAAGAATAGTTGCGAGAGGTTCAGATGCCTACAGCATACGTGGTTTAGTCCTGGGATAGTTGAATTCGTGAAACACTTAAGCACCATGGAAACTAGCTGTTTGAAGTTCGACACAAACGTATCTGTGCACAACTTTACGAGGTCAGTTGGATCTACAACGTCCAGTTCATTTTGTAGAACATCCTTGTAGCATTTTGAAACCTGTATAAATACGATTACGCTTAGGATAACGCTTAGAGATGAATTTCAAATTACCAGGTATAACCTCAAGTCACTCACTGTATCGCATTGCTTCAGTTTGCAGTAGTCTTCCGCCTGGAGAAGCTCCGCCTTCCTACCTCTTGTCAAGGCTTCCACGAAACCATCCTTGAACGAGAACATATTAATTGTACAACTCAGAATCGAATGAGTCGTGAGTGCCTGGGTCCAGTGTGCTCTCTGATTTAGATAAATCCCCTTCGGCTTTCGGTTGCGACGGTAACGGAACTGAGAGGGAACCAAGTCGTGTTTTATCTTTTTTGGTGTCTATTTTCGTTGTCATACACCATATATGATATATAGAGAAGGGAAAGTATGTCTATCCAGCCCTAGATACGCGTCAAAAGCAAAATCACTTGCAGTACGGTATTTTTGCTAGGGATGGATGGTGTCGGCCCTGCCCACACTTTTTAACCCTTTAGAACCATTCGGAGCTACTCGCAGTCATCCATAAGCACGCGAGACCGATTCTAATTAGCAATTGTAGCTTGTTCGGGCGTCACGACGTCACTGGCACATCTCCTATGGCATCAAACACTGTTCGCTTCGTTTCTGTCGCCTCCTTGTCAACAAGAAAGCGCCACGCAGGAAGGTCCACGCGTGAGTCACGACGGTCGCCAGAACCGCTAACCATGGGAAGGAAAGTCGGGCTTACCCTGCAAGCCCTATCTTCAACATACAGCGACTCAGATTCTAGCGTTGAACTGATCGGAAAGCAGATGCACAGCATGTTTGGTGAGAAGAGCTCCGCTCGCATCATCAAGAGCTTGGAGCAAACTTTAAAAGGTGGTGAAGTAATACGGTATATTGAGGGCCAGGGTGAGCAGCGTGCGTCGTCGTATATCGAAAATTTATTAGCTATCCCGTATCATGATGTTTACAACGGGCAATTCACTTGGATGGAAAAACTTGAGAACAATTATGGACAGATTCAGCAAGAATTTCAACTCGCGTTACAGAACCCTGAGCTGGAGACATCGGGGAATTCGATTTGGGTTCCGGCAGCAAGAGATGATGCCGTCGCTTACGGTCCAAACTGGCGCACTCTTGTACTACAAGATCGGTGCGAGTGGGAAGAAGTAAACTGCAAACTGTTTCCGAAAACAGTAGAACTGTTGAAAAGTGTTCAGTGTCCATCCGTGGAAGCTTTTTTTGCCAGACAGCCACCAAACACAGGTATTAAGCCACACACGGATAATACAAATTTCATTTTGACAGCACACTTGGGGATTGACGTTCCAGAAGCGGAGTCTTGGATGCAGGTGGGCGAATTCAAGCGATATTGGGAGAACGGCAAAGGACTTGTCGCAGATACTAGCTTTATTCACAGTACGTCCAACGAAAGTGACTTAAAAGACCGATACGTTCTCATAATTCGTTTTTGGCATCCTGAACTTAGTCAGTTAGAATGTCAAGCATTACAGTTTCTCTTTGATGCGTTGGCTGATCCAACACTCAATGGGATTCAAGAAGCAGCACAGCGTGCCAAAGACAGGCTACCAAAGAAAGTTCGACGGCGATTGAAGAACCACTCATCGAATGGAAGTCTGGGATTCTTATCCAAGGGAATGCGTTAGCATAACGTGTTTCGCACGTTCAGTAATGTCAGCAAAGGGGCGGGCCATCTATGTGAAAATGTGACCTAATGAACAATGGTCAAACTCCTTTTTTCCTATTGCAGTAAGGTTTTCCTATTATTTTACATATTTAATTCCACCGTTCATGACTCGTCGTGACTCAGTGTCTCCTCAAAGTTTGAGGTCCAAACCTGAGGTTTGAAACCTCCAATCCGGTGCCCTTTAGGTCGGTCGTAGGCTACGACTCGTATTAGTACGCGTCTCGCAGCCAGCTTTCGATAGGCACGGTCCTAACCTTTGCTCACACCGACCCTTTCAACGGCGCGTCTAAAACTTTCCTTGGGTGTCGCCACTAGAACGGAAGCCGGTTGTGTCACCAAAGACGAAGTAAAGCTAGCTCGACTATGTCGTTACGTGCTGTGCGCGGGACTGGTATGGTTCGCCTATCGGTATCTCGTCACGCCACACGATCTCGGTCTCAACCGTATCGCAAGCAGCCACAGGTGCGCGCCATAGATGCGGCACAATCTTTTGATTCAGAATCAAAGCAAAGTGAAAACCTCCATCGCTGTAAGAGCTTGAAAATTGGGGTTGTTGGTTTTGGTAACTTCGGACAATTCTTGACTAAGCGTTTTATTTATGGTGGACATACGGTTATAGCGACTTCAAGGACAGATTACTCTGATGAGGCAGTTGGTCTCGGTGCAACATTTTTCGGCGATGTGCACGACTTCTGCGAAGAACACCCCGACGTAGTTATATTTTGCACCAGTATTCTCTCGCTGGAGTCGACTATGTACAACTTTCCATTTCAGCGCCTAAAGCGCAATACGTTGTTCTGTGACGTATTATCAGTAAAGTCTTTCCCCAAGCAACTTTTCCAACAAATACTGCCAAGTCATTTTGATATTCTCTGTCTACATCCCATGTTTGGTCCAGACAGTGGCAAGGATTCATGGCAGGACTTACCGCTTGTGTATGACAAGGTGAGGATCGGGGTCGACGATTCTAGAGCAGAACGCTGCGCTAGTCTGCTGAGGTTTTTCGAGCTCCAGGGTTGTCGAATGGTAGAGATGTCATGTGAAGAACATGATAGACAGGCAGCCTCTTCTCAGTTCATAACTCATACAGTGGGTCGCATGCTAGGCACAATGGAGCTAGCTGAAACAACTATAAGTACGAAAGGTTTCGATTCACTCATGTCTTTAGTCGACAACACCTATCACGATTCATTTGACCTGTACTATGGTCTTTTCATATATAATGAAAACGCTTCAGCCGAGCTCGCACGCCTTGAACTTGCTTTTGACCAAGTGAAGGGCCAGCTATTCGGTCGCTTACACGAATTAATAAGGAGAGAACACTTCGGGGAGCAAATCAAAGGTGCCGACGCTAGGAACTTAAAATAAAAACACTCACCAGAGCTAGGGTAGGCTCATTTAGCTAAGGTCAACTTCTCCTTGAGAGTCTGAAATCCCTCTGAGCTTGTGGCCGAGATACCGACGCAGTCTATCTTCGCGTAAAATTCGGAGATAGTATGTGCAAGTGACAGTGTGAGATCGGCAGCATAAGTCGACGCATGCTCCAACTCACGCTGGAGTGCCTGAACTTCAGTCAACCACAATTGAGCAAATTTGCAACTTATAATGTCTATTTTGTTGAATGCTAGAACCACCGGCAGTTTAGTTTTATATACAATACTGAGACACTGTAACATATTTGACAGGAATACTTGGGCGTTTCTTGCTCTAACCGTATCCACAACGAATAACAACCTCGTTTGGAACGTCTCTGTTAGTGACTCACACACAATTGCACCGGATGCAGACCACGTGAAAATCTCGATCTGGCCCGGCGTGTCGACTATGATTTCATCTATCTCATCCTTCCTCTGTTTACACAGTGCCAACACTTGATCAAATCGTGTTGCAAACAAGTTGCACGCAGTAAGTATGGCTCCGTTTGGGCCAAGAGAGTATTTTTTGCGGATTCCATCGTAGTCAACAGTGTCTCGTATATCGATGTTGGGGTTGTAAGGTGTGTCTCTAACTGCCGGATCGAGATTTATCGTGTACACGCTTTCGCCCCCTTGTTCATGCAGTGTCTTCAAGCAAGTGACGATAGATGTTTTCCCAGAACCTGCCATGCCGACCACCAACGTCACGGTCGGTCGTTTGTGGCCCCGATTTAACACTCTATCCATTGTGAATGTCTAATGGTACCGATGTCTTCGATTCTGTTCCTAAACGCTGATCTCGAGCGATACACACAGGTGGGGCGCTTTCGAGAGAGCTAAAAAATACGACTCCTCCTTGCAGTCTGAAAAACTGCCGCCCGACATGTCCCATAGGGAAATATTTCACATCCACCCTGTCACTTTTTTCGGTACGGAATTTGTCGGTAAACTTATAGCGACACAACAATAGAAAATATCTAGTCGATCTAAGCGATCGATAGCAGACATTTTCGTACTACTGGTACCAGTACTGGTAGTAAGAAACATCCGTCTTTCCTTGAATAAGGCAAATTAATACCCACGCGTTCGGTCTTTCGCAGTCGCGACGTCACAGTTCCACGTTTCCACTCGTTATCGCAGGTGTAATCGTGGGTGCAACTTTTCACGACACTAAACACATACTGCACAGCATTCATTTGCTTCCAACAGGTACACGCGCCTTAGCGTGTAGGTCTTTGTGTGCAGTATTCTAACTTGGCGATGCGTATGTTTTGTTCAACTTATGGAAGGCGTTGCTTAAGTGCCACAAATCGTCACCGTCTTAGATTTTCGGAATCCGTATCGCCGACTTATCGATTCCTAAGGGCTCATGGAAAGCCCCAGATTTCAGGGCAGTACCTGGCGGGCTTCAAGTCTTCACGGGTAAAAGCTATGGCGGGCGCTGATGAAGACCTGCTCACAACGCTAAAAGCTAGAGGGTTGTTTGACAACTGTACCGACGAGAGCGGATTGAGGGATGCATTACAATTACCTATCAAGATATATTGTGGGTTCGATCCGACTGCGGACTCTCTTCATCTAGGAAATTTACTTGGCATAATCATTTTATCGTGGTTTCAGCGCGCCGGTCACCAACCAGTCATACTGGTTGGGGGCGCTACTGGTAGTGTCGGAGATCCTTCTGGAAGGTCACAAGAACGCCCTCTCCTGGACGAAAAGACGTTGAGCGCAAATGTTTCAGCAATATGCGACTCCATTGAAAGCATACTGAAAAGAAATGGTGGTCACGGCGACACAACTGTCTTAAACAACTATGATTGGTTCAAAGATATAAGTTTGCTTGGATTTTTGAGGGACACAGGTAAATTTGCTCGTCTTGGGACTATGCTATCAAAAGATAGTGTGCGAAAACGCCTGGAGAGCGAAGATGGCCTAAGTTTTACTGAGTTCACTTACCAGTTACTTCAAGGTTATGATTTTCTTCACCTTTTCCGTAATGAAGACGTGCGCGTGCAAGTTGGAGGGAGTGATCAATGGGGCAATATTACTGCAGGAACAGAGCTCATTCGTCGAGTGATTCGTGTAGAAGGTGCTTACGGGTTGACTTTCCCACTGCTTCTCAAGTCAGATGGTACAAAATTTGGCAAGTCTGCATCAGGTGCGGTATGGCTATCTAAAGAAAAGCTCACCCCGTATCATTTCTATCAATATCTCCTGAATACGAGTGATTCTGATGTCATCACGTTGCTGCGTATGTTAACATTTCTACCCTTGGATCATATCGAGAGAATAGAACAGGATATGAGTACTGCGTCTTACATACCAAATACTGCTCAACAAATTTTGGCCACCGAAGTCACACGATTTGTACATGGATCCGATGGACTACAAGAAGCAACCAAAGCAACTGCTAGTTTAAGACCTGGCACAGACACAGTGCTCGATGCAGATGCGCTTAAGTTGGTCTCAGATACGATACCATCAGCAACGTTATCTCGCAGTGATGTCATTGACAAACCGATTGTTGACGTTGTTGCCAGCTCTGGACTGTTGGAAAGCAAAGGTGCGGCTAAAAGAATGATTCGGAATGGTGGAATACGTGTCAATAACATGAAAATCACTGATGAATCAAAGACGATTTCTCAGTCTGACATTGTAGGTGATAATATGGTTCTGTTGGCAGCTGGTAAGAAAAATAAACTTCTCCTTATGTTGCAGTGAAATAGATACTTCAATCACCTTGTTTTCAACAGAGAAGTAGAACACAGATACTTTAAATAAATGTCTTCGCGGCCGCCTCTAGTAGTACGCGGCAGGCACGGCAGGCACTAAACGGCAGAGAGACCTGTTGGGGTCTGTGAGCGGAATTTTTATTTCAAATCTACATACAACATCACGTAAGTACCATACGGTGGTTAAAGACACATCATTTTTACAAATGATTTTTTTCAACAAATGATGATTTTTTTAATAATAGTCTAGTATTTGATAGAATACCCTGGTACCAGTACTGGTACTGGTACTGGATGCGCGCCCGAACGAAAACTCTCGAACCCGGTGTAACCGTTTGAGATGGTCGTTTCAGACGGAAGCGTCTTAGTAAGTCTCTAATTCGCAGCAGTGGGAGACAGGGGGACTGTGTACTATACTTCACACAGGAAATGCCACGGTGCGATATTTTTCAAACAAATTATTCACACTCTCAGTCCGTTATAGCGAGATCATCACCCTTCAAGTTGGCCAGTGTGGTAACCAGATAGGATCTGAATTCTGGAAGCAGGTATGAACGGAACATATTTTCTTGTATCGACGACCGCTAAAAACTTTCAAGTTGTGCACCGAGCATGGAATTGGTGCAGATGGAGTACTTGGTACAGTAATCGAAGACGATAGAAAAGATGTGTTCTTTTATCAAGCCGATGACCAACACTATGTCCCTCGCGCTTTGGTGGGTCAGAACATGACTACATTATTCTTTCTCACTTCAGTATAGATGCTCGATCTCGAACCTCGCGTGGTCCATTCCATACAGAACTCTGAACAGCAGCGGTTATATAACCGTGAAAACATTTTCCTCTCTCCACAAGGTGGTGGGGCTGGTAATAACTGGGCCAGCGGATATAGTCAAGCTGAAGAGTTCCAGGTAGATGCTCTGTTAAAATTACATATTCATCTCCTGATCACAATTCCTCAAACGCAGGAGGATATACTAGATATGGTAGATAGGGAAGCAGAGGGAAGTGATAGTTTGGAAGGTTTCTTGCTGTGTCACTCTGTCGCTGGAGGGACTGGATCGGGCATGGGCTCTTTCATCTTGGAGGTGATGTTTTCCAGTACAAGCAGTGATGAGATTAAACGCAAAATCAGGCGCTAAATGATAGATACAGTAAACAAATCGTGCAGACATACAGTGTGTTTCCGAACCAGATGGAATCAAGTGGTATGCATCCGGTGGCAAAGTTTCTTTTTACAACTTAACTTACCGTCACGCAGATGTCGTCGTGCAGCCTTATAATGCAATATTGGCGATGAAAAGACTTATCACGCAGTGTGATTGCGTTGTGACTCTTGACAATACAGCACTCGATAGAATAGCTATGGACCAAATGCGCGCCAGCACACCGACCTTTGCACAGACCAATGCGCTCGTCTCTACAGTGATGACGGCTAGTACGGTGACACTAAGGTACCCTGGATATATGAATAATGACTTAGTGGGATTGGTCGCGGTGTGTATATTCGTCAACACGTTATGTGGTCAAACTCAACGCTACACTAGTCCTTGATACCAACACCAGCCTGCCACTTTCTTGTGACAAGCTACACACCTTTCGCGAGTAGTAACGACGGCACACACAGGTAAGTTATAAGGCATGTGCAACGTTTGCATCCTTAACTTGACGATAGTGTGAGGAAAACCACTGTTCTTGATGTCATGCGCCGTCTTCTGCAAACGAAAAACATGATGTTCTCAGCGTCACATTCAACCAAAGGCCTACAGGTGATGTGTCACTATCGTTACTATAACGATCAAAATGGCTGATGTCTATGACACAGGGCAAGTTCATGTCTATATTGAACATCATTGAAGGCACCGTTGAACCAACACAAGTTCATAAGGCACTGCAGCGCATCAAGGAACGTAATATTGTCAATTTTATTGATTGGTCACCAGTCAATTTGCAGGTGTGTGCTGAGTTGATGAGCTCACATTGACTTCTCATTCTTTCATATGGTAGGTTGCGGTATCAAAGGGGTCGCCGATTACTGCAAATAAGAACCGAATAAGTGGTTTGATGCTCGCAAATCATACAAGGTGATTATAATATGCACTCAATTTGAGTATACCAACTTATGCGTGCGTTTAGCGTTCGTGACATGTTCATGCGTTGCATGTCGCAATACGAGAAACTCATACGGAGAAAAGCTTTCCTTGATCAGTATGAACAATACAGTATCTTTGGGGTAAGATCTATCTCTCAAATAAGCAAAATATTTCAAATCTTTTGTTAGAATGGTCTTGATGAATTCCACGAATCATATGACGTCTTGAGTGGGCTTGTTGAAGAATATATTGCATGTGAATCGCAGGACTATAATCTGACGTAACTTTAGCTAAGATCATGCATGAGATTTACAATGATTACGTTTCACTAGCTTTTTGCCAAGTTCGCTCACAGGCACGAAGTAATGCAACGTACCTTTTCGTAATAGTCTGAATGTCCCCACGCTGTTCGTGATTCTGTATCTTTTCCATTCTCTTCTGTAAATGCATCCCATGGGATCGAAGTATCGGAAAGTGATTCACGACACGCACCAGCACTTCTAGCAAGGTGCGAAGTTCCATATAGTCACGACTTTCAAGTTGAGTCAAGATAGACTTTGTGAACTTCAAGTGCCAGTTGTAAAGCATAGTGATATAGTTTGCATGATTCATCTGTACGAGTTGAGAGTCTCGCGGAAGACGTAGCGACTTGAACGACATACATTCACGTTCATATGTGCTTTCATGCCGCCATCTCAAAACACGTGCAAACGTGTGAGACATGTAAACCCCAACCTGTGAACTTTCACTTTGGCTACAGGAGTGAATGAGCTGTGGTAAATCACGGAAAAGCCGATCATAATAAAACAAAATGTTGAAACGCGGGACACCCATTTCGTGAAGCACGTCAATAAAATGCGCTGCATACAGCGCATCAACGCCAGACATTTTCAATCTAGGGTATATCATATGCTGCAATATGCTGCGAGCGACTACTGAAGGGTCCTCTTCTAGAATCCAGGATTTTGCAGCTTGTTTTAATTTGTGTTTGCAAGATACGAGCGCCGCTGTTAATTCTGCATGCTCACTTTTCAGTTTCTGTAGGACGACTTTATGAGGGACATCTTCACTCGCCTGCTGACTGTTGCTGCGATCCGAAAACCTCCGAAACGCATTTTCGTAGAGTGCTACCGGCACGAATATGTCAGAGAGCACCATTTGCCAAAATGAATTGTACATCTCGTGCGAAATTTGTCCGACAAGCTCGCGTGGCATCATTCTTCCCCAATTGCTCTTGAGTGTGAAGTGACTTGACTCTTCACTAGCTCGCTTAGAGTCACTGGAGGTGCAAGCAGCGAGACGAGAAATTGATCCAACGTCGCGACGAAAAATATGGTAAATTATCGCGGGTTCAATCGCATACTTTTCAGCTAGATCCTCAACTTTAGGAAGGAGTTGTGTACGCTCCCCTTCAGTGAAAATCATGTGCAGACATGACACGTATTGCACTAGTACATGATGACTCTCATCATACCACTGACTAATAAATTTTAATTGCTGACTGGCCTCAGAGGAAACGATGACTTTTCTCGATTTTGCTAACAGCACGAGAAGGCTTGATGCCAAGTTCGCATCTCCATGAACAGAGCCCAATACATTTCGAAGTCTTGAGAAACATTTCCTCGAATGCTCTAAAGAACATGCGGACAATGTATTCGATGTAGATCTCAAGTACGGTCCGCTGCTACTTAACATCATACCGCTATCGCTAACGTCTCTTATGATTTCAATACCGGTCATATTTTTTATGATCTCACTGAAAACTAGCATATCAAAGTTTTGACCATCTTTTAACCTTCCAACGATGTAGTACATGATGGCATGAAGGTCAACGCGTGAGAAATGTCTGCACAGTAGACCCGTGAAAGCGCTTAATGAAGAGAACCACATCATCACATGCTGTCCATCACTTTTCACCTTGATTTTTGAGCTTGATAGACGGCAAATGATTTGATATAGAAGAACATCGAGTGAAAGAGAACTGCAATACTTCAAGCTCTCTACTACCGGTTGTATCATATTTGGATATGCCTCTACCTGATCAAGAATTACTTTTGTGACATCCAGTGGGCATTTGGTGACCAGTTTCCCTAGCTTTCTGCCCAAATGTTTCACATTTTCCCTCGACAGCCTTCGCAATATCCTCAACGAAGACGTTTCGGCACATTTGATTGCTTCTCTTGCCTGCCTGAACCAATACTGAGAAGCGTGAAATGCACGATCATACATCTTTGCGCGCTCTACAAACGTTAGATGTGTCAGTACGTCCCAGGTTTTTCTGTTTGTCGCTGGATTCGGCCGTCGGATTGACATTCCAGGAAATATACAACCAACAAAGACATCAGGGACTGTTTGGTCTTCTGAATCGACATATGAAACCATTCGTGACAACCATTGCATAATACTTGCTTGAAGACTTACATAGCTTGCCGCAGATGGACCAACCAGAAGAACTTGTTTTATCAGTACATCATTTTGCGGTGTCATGCCAATATCTCCTAGACTACGTTCTATGTCACGACGTAGGGAATATCTTATGTGTACGTTCTCACAGACAATCAAACCCAAACAGGCGATTCGTTTCAACATAGCGAGTGAGGATTGATCACATTGACACCCCTCAAAAAGATTAGACAGTACGGTCAACGCTATTTGTGAATCTCGGGACAATGACGAGCTGTGTGATTGTCTTTGATCTGAGTGTCTGCACAGGTCATTTGGGAAAAGATGGGGATACAATTTTTCCACTAAGTTTTTGTCTTCGTTTAAAAGTAAGTGAGTGTACCATCTGCTATTCATAGTGTCCAGTTTTAGTATTGTGCGACGCATATGAAATCCAGCTGCTTGGGTAGGTTCACTACATAGCTGGTAGAAAATGTGTATCGGTATGCCATTCTCCACATCATTTTGTGAGTTATGAACCATAAATACGTCAAATGTTTTGACTGGCTCAGTGTTGTATACGCCTACTACTGCCAGTACATGTGACTCTACTTGTTTCGAATTTAATCTTGCAGTCAGCACTTTGCTGAGTACTTGAGCAATCAGAAACGCATAACCCTCGATATCTTCCGCAAGAATGCTGTGCTTCACCCACGTGTATGACTTCCGTGTATTCAACCGAACAAGCTTCTTGACCTGATCTTGTTTTTTAAAACTAGTTTTTGAGGAGCATATATCCCGCTGATTATTATCCCTCTCTGTGTAATCGTGGGGCGGCTGTTCGGCACGATGCACACTGCTCCACGCCCACCAGTAGTCAGAGCTACATGGTCCTTCAGCTGGAATAGTCGTGTCGTTTCGTTGCATGTTTGCTGTAATGGAAGCAGTCGCCTTATAACCTCTTCAAGTTCATTCTCAGGACGTATCGCACGAGTTTCTACACCTCAAGCTGTGCGGGACCGGTCTCAACTGTAGAAAGCTTGTGAGCAAAACTGAGGGCGGGGCCCCGGTTTTCCTAGTTTTGCCTTAGACTTAGATGGTCTCTAAGGTGCGTCAGTCTCATGTGTTAACAAACGCTAAAAACAGTTCAGTTCCTAGCTTGCCCTGGATATTATCCAGTGGATAGACTCACCCTTGGATCCTATATCATATGGTGAGTATAGACTAAAAGAAACCACTAACTTAGCATTTGACCAGTTCTCATATAAAACCCTCTACAATACAATATTGTGACAGAATAGATATGCGTACTACTAGTACTACTTGGATAGGCTTAACATATGTTGGATATTGTATTCGAATGCTAAAATGTTGCTCCAGACTGAGATTTAGCCACGTTTGCCAAACGGCGGCGTTTGGGTTCCCATCGCGCAAGATTATGTACGCGTCAGGGGGAATTGCTTACGCCCCTACTATCCTCGAAAAGTGGACGTGGCCTGGGCGCACGTCGAGGGGTGTGGAGCCCCTTCGTGAGGGACGGTCACGACTCGTCGTAGATGGGGGTATTTTCGACATTTTTATCACGGTTAGACAGTCTTAATAGTTGCTACAATACGTATATGTAAAATGCTAAAAAGTTGCTTCCCGGTGAGATTTAGCCACGCCCGTGGCCTGCGGGTTGTTGACGATCGCACGGCAACAGGAGCGTTGACTCGATTGTTTTACTTTGATTCTGAAATCGTTTCATTCTACGCTGTAAGTTGCGCTGTTCGAACCCAAAGAGATAAACCTAGAGCTGAGTATCAGTACCAACCACTGAGTTTCGCCGCGCAATTTTGATGGCTCCGAACAAAGATCGCCGAATTAACGGCCGAGGTGTTGGTCTAGGTAAGGACGTAAACTGTTCTTATTGCTACGATTTTCTTAACTTCGCGACGTTTAGCCATCGGAGCTGGATGTGGTTTCGGCTTAGGTTGGGGCTTTGGAGGTATGTCTCAGTCAGCAAGTTCTTCCTTTACCTCAACTTATGCACTAACGAAAGGGGCACCTGTCGGAATTTTAGGGATAGGTATCGGTGGTGGATGTGGTTTAGGAATCGGTGTCGGCTGGGGGATCGGATTTGGTGCTGGTAGCAAGTACATCAACCAGCACTTCATCTTCCGTGAGCTGTCCACTTGACGTGGCAGTTACGTATGACGACACCAACGAGAGCAAAACAGGGACGCCTGCTGTCGACCACAAAGGTCGTCAAACGTAGCATGTTGTATGCGCTGAATTATTAATTTTTTTGCCTATAGTTTAGCTAGGACTTCTAGCGACTCGTGTTGTTTTCCAACGAGGGAGAGTGCCGTTGACGCGATGTGTGACGCACTTAGCCCTGCCTCATTCAGTTGAAATGAGTACGAACCGTGATCGATAGGTCGGTCTGGAAGAACCATAGGTCGAACCTTCAAACCCCCATCGAGAAGACCATCTGTTGCGAGGAAATGCAGCACATGCGATGAAAAACCACCAATTGAACCCTCCTCAACCGTAATGAATACAGGATGGGATTTCGCCAAGCGACGAATCAGTTCCACATCCAGAGGCTTGCAGAATCGCGCGTCAGCGACTGTCGCACTAACGCCAAAATCTTGTAAGAGTTGCGCAGCTAAGAGACAGTTAGTGGTTGGAGTACCATAACCCAAGAGAACCACATCTGTTCCTTCGCGCAACACTCTTCCCTTACCAATGTCTAGCACCATCCCTTTGAGTCCTGGATCAAGTATTTGAACACTTTCACTTTCCATGTTTACACCAGTACCAGCGCCCCGCGGATACCTGAAACATGAAGGACGGTCATCGATCGCTAATGAAGTCGCTACCATGTGACACAGTTCTGCTTCATTCATGGGTGCCATAACAACCATGTCTGGTAGACAGGCCATAAAAGTCACGTCGTAAGCTCCTGCATGTGTAGGACCGTCCGCTCCGACTAGACCCGCGCGATCCATCGCAAAACGCACCGGTACTTTTTGCAATGCCACATCATGTACAACCTGATCCCAACCTCGCTGCAGAAATGTTGAGTAAATGGTGCACATTGGCTTTAAACCCTCACAAGCAAGACCAGCTGCAAATGTAACAGCATGCTGCTCCGCGATACCGACGTCGTAAGTACGGTCGGCGAAATATTTCTCGAAGTGATTCAAGCCTGTGCCACCACCCATGGCTGCATGAATAGCGACAACCTTATCATCCGCAACGGCCTCACCAATTAGGGCATCAGCAAAAACCTTCGTATAAGTTGGGATTGTCTCTGAAGATTTGCTTTGTTCTCCGGATGCAAGATCGAACTTCGAGACACCATGGTATTTGTCTTGCGCATCTTCTGCGTATGAATAACCTCGTCCTTTTTCTGTGACTATGTGGATCAACACAGGTCCAACGCTCTTTGTTTCCTTCACTTCCTGCAGAATCGCAACTAAGTCTTCCAAATTATGACCGTCAACAGTTCCAATGTAGTACAAACCAAGCTCTTCGAATAGCGTTGATCCAGATCCACTGATCATACCTCGTGCGTACTCGTCAACTTTTGCGGTGACTTCCTGCACAGGCGCCGGCATTTGCTTCGTTATAGCTTTCGCAGACTCGCGAAGTTCACGGAGTGGTCGAGAGGATTGCAGTCGCGCAAATGTTGAAGAAAGCGCACCCACGGGATCCTGGTTCAGGCTATTATACTGCGTCGGAAGCGAAACTTGTTGATTGTCATTGAGAATGATGATCATGTTGGTGTCCAGGAAGCCGGCATTATTCATCGCTTCGTAAGCCATACCACCAGTGATTGCCCCGTCACCAATAATACTGATCACGTGGTTATCGCCGCCCTGCATATCTCGTGCAACTGCCATACCAAGTCCTGCCGAAATAGATGTACTACTATGTCCCGCACCAAAGCAATCGTATGGACTTTCACTTCGCTTTGTGAAAGGTGAGATACCGCCTGTTTGTCTCATCGTGTTCATTCTTTCTCGTCTTCCGGTTAAAATTTTGTGCGGATACGCTTGGTGGCCGACATCCCAGATAATTTTGTCTTGTGGTTGATCAAATACGTAATTCAGAGCTACGGTGAGCTCCACAACTCCGAGGCTGGAACCAAGATGGCCACCTGTCTGTGACACGTTGTAGATAAGGTCAGCTCGTAGCTCTTTCGCCACTTGCTTGAGCTGATCGGTGCTTAAACCCTTCAAGTGACTGGGGAATTGAATAGTATCCAACAACGGTGTCGAGGGCTTTGATGAAATGACACCGTAGCCTGCGATACCTCCAGGCTGAACATCTTCAAGTTCAGATAAGATTTCTTGTTCAGAAGATCGTGCTGGCAAACACTCGCCGCGCGATGGGGCAACGAGGAGTCGACGGACGAATCTGTGTGACGCCGAAGCGTGTTTGTACCGCAGTGCAGATGCTTGAAAGCTACATGAGGCGCGACGCTGGCGAGTAGACCAGGCAGTGGCAAGGTTATGCGCGAGACTTGCCGAGGTGAACATCACCCGTGTTGTATTTCAACCAATCGATGCAGTGGATTGCCTCGGCGCAGCGTTGAAAACGATGTATGGAGACACTTGCCCTACGTGCCTTACGATCTCGGATGGCCGGTCGTTTTCGACAAGTATCCCGTGGTGGTCTGAGACCGCGTCTAGAAGACGCCATACACAAGAGCCACGCACATGCTCGCAGAAGTTGTAAGCGAATCATACACTAGCTATACGTACGTTTTGTAGTTGAAAATGTTCATCAAAGAAGAAGATAAATTAATGAACGAATCCGCAGGATCTGCCGGATTTCCTATTCCCTACGTAGATTGTCTATTTTTTATGGTTAAGGAGTCGATTCGACCCCTTAACTACAACAATCGTGACCAGGAAAGAGGATATTCATACAATAGCACATATTTGATTATCAGTTTCTCAAGTAATAGCCGCTAGAGCAAAGCTTCAGGTCAGGAAGAACTCCAATACATGGCATACGCCACCTGCGTTCGAAAAGGACTCGAGCGAAGGCGCCTGAAGAAAGAGTTCACAGGTGAGCATTCTCCGCACGGAGTGCGCGAGAATGACGACGCGCGACGCACGCAGGCCGGCACGAATGCGCGATTCGCTAAACCCTAGGTGACATTTTCACACTTCGAGCGGTTGTTTCTATGTTTTCAAATGGCGCGCCTATGTTTTCAAACGGCGCCCCAGCGCCAATTTTGACGACGCGCCGCGGACGGAGGCGACGGCGAATGCAAGCGAGACTCGCGTCGACGAGAGAAAATATCAACTTACAATGTTCGCGCTTTCGCGTCGTCGTCCGAGCGCGCCATCCGCCCTGTGCCGCGACGCCAAAGTTAGGTGCTGTGGTTTGAGGCCATTTTTAGGACAAGATGTGTAATATGTACGAAAATCAGAAAAGACGAAGAAACCAAGCCGCAACAGCCGCCGCCAGAGAGGACGAAGGCCTCATTTCATTACGCAGTAGTAAGGCTTGCACCGCGCACAAAGTTCGAGCAATTGTGCATTCAAGCATCCGAACCGATTATCAATAAAGCGCAACGTGCTGAGCCAAGCGAAGCCCCTGTCACCCTATTCCAGACGTGGGTGGCTCGAATAATATGACTACGGCCGGGGCCCACAAGTTCATGTAGTATCTGACACTTCTTTTAGGTGCCTGAACACAAAATGCGCCGAAAGCCCCAAAAAGACCACCCGTTTCGTTTCAAATCAACTAAACAGAAGTTAAGCGCGATTACACTCGACGCAAACGTGGTGGAACAGAACGGGCTAAACTCAGAATCTACGAGTTGTTACACAATACAGGCGCTGAGCCACTGGCAAGAATTATGTTGTTCTCACGATTTCAACTCTTTTGCGAGAGAGAATCGAAGCAAATGTCAATCGCTGCCACAAGTCGTTTTACACGCCCACGAGCTCGTGGAGGCAATTCTCTCAAGACTAACCATTGGAGCGAAAAACTCTGTCCCAGCCTTGCTTGGAGTTTTAACGGGGTTGGCACAAGACCTGGGATTGGATTTCTTACAACATTTGGAAAGAATCATCCCAATCATGCTAACACTAATAGACGAAGGAGCCGTTGCAGATCCGGAAATATTAGAAGCCATTTTCAGCACGCTTGCACAGATATGCAAGCAACGCAGAAAATACTTTCTGAGCAATCCATCCCAGCTTCTGTCGCATACATGCTGTCTAAGGTTGCACCGTTCCAAACGGGTGCGTCAATTAACTTCGAGAATAATTGGGTTTGCGCTTCGCACTACCACTATAGACACATGGGATGCGATTTACACCGGCATGGTTGATGACATCATTCGTTCACAGTTATGTATACGTCAACAAAAAGAGGTCGCTGCAGAGACGGGTGAAATCATATTCCACGCAATTTCTGGCGCCGCACATGATGTTCACTCGCTTGCTGTTGAGCGAGTGGACCGGATGTTACGTCATACACTAAGTAGCGACTCTTTACATGAAGAAATACAGGTGACTCTGATGAAAACATGCATGCATAAGCTCCTAGAGCATGTGAAGGGGCACAAAAGTAGCCTTGTGATTTGGGCAATGCTGGAAAATATATTCAAAGATGTGATGTTTGGAGCTAATGTGTCCACAAGAGTCGCTATCGATATCGCCACACTATGTGTACAACCATTTCCTCAACTTGAACAGGTAAATGTTTATCTAAGTGCCTTCAATTTTCTCGCTTGCAAATTGGAGCCGTCTACTTCTGATAATGACTCACTTGTGCTCCAGTCGATGCATGATTTTATGGAGAAGATATTCAACTCGTCCTGCATGCGTGCCGATATCCCATGGGAAACATTCCCATCCTTGGTGAGCATTCCCTGGTCCCGTTTATTGAAACCAGATGAGCATGGTACCAGTGTGACATTCATAAACAAGCTGTACGCGAGCTACAAGGATAACAGATCAATTGTTCAGCAAAACTTGATTTCAAATGCATTTATAGCCGCATATAACTGTTTTGTATTGTCTGGAGAAAACGCTGTACAGTTAGTACGCGAGGTCTCGCAGATCTCCTGTATTGATTCTGCCAACTCAGCGTTTTCACAGAACCTACAAGAGACCATCAACGCCGCATTCACTGAAAGGAAATATACACATGTCACTCTAATTTGCATTTATTACATACCATTCATAAATGTACGAGCTGAAACGCTCAGGTTGCTGTGCTCTATGATACAAGACAACACACGTGCACTAGTGAGTTCTGGCAGTGATGTTGTGATGGTACAAAATTCCCTTGCTATGCTGACAGCATGCATCGAAAGCTTGCTTCGCTTGGAATTTAACGATTGTTTACCGAGTGAAACTCGAACGCTCTCTATTATTCTGAAATGCGCCATGAGATTATCTGCGTTATCGACAACATCACCATGTGCCTGGGGAGCACTAACAAGGTTGTTTCGCAAGCACTTTGTGCAGATAAAAACAATAGAATCCATGGCACATATTAAAATGCTGAATCGGGCAGTTACTCTGTTGGATTCAAAAAATCATTCAATGCGGTTATCGAGTCTAGAAACAGTGGTGTTCGTAGCTGGTCACTTAGACACTATCGATCACAGAAACGATCTCGGATCCATCAGTGAGATGAGAATGGAACTTGATTTGTTTCGCAAAATCAATGCATTTAAAAATGAAGATGGAAATTTGCTTACTCATGTGAAATACTGTACGGTTATGCTCACAAAAGCATCGGCGGAAGCAAAGATATTTCCCCTTAACAGTTTTCAGTGCAAGCTTCTTGTGAAGTCATGTCTGGGTGCTCTTCATATTCGTATAACAGCGCTCTGGCCAGCATTGTCAAACTACTTGTGCAATCTGATAAAATTTGGTCGTGTGGACTTGAATTTGGTGCTCGATTGTATAATTGCTGTAGAGAGTATTTGTTTAGCCAAAAAGTGTGTCAAGGGAGCGTGTACTGATCTTAAAATTCTATCCACAATATTCGAGTGCAATCATTCGAGTCACAAAGATCACGACTGGGTGTACATGGATCTACTTTTGAACGTTCTAGTGAGGTCTGGGAATGGAAAAGAAGTGCAAGATTTCGTTAATGAACATTTTATCCATTTTACAGAAAATTTGCTAGTGATACGGTCCACTTGTGGAAAGATGTACGATCAATGTTTGCGCACGTGGCTCAAACTATTACGAAATACGATCAACACTCAACAAAACACGCATGAGTATATATCGAATATGTTGAAGAACCTGATCGGATACGATAATGTTGACGTTGCAACGGAAGCACTAGGATGTTTTCAGCTTGTGAAATCGGAATATATCACTTCTGAAATGGTTGAATATTTGCGCTTACTCATCGATCCAGGCACAGTAAAGTGGACGCTTCTGAATAAACGGCTCTCATGTGATACGGTAGAACGGGAAGATGATGCTATGTGCATTAGTGAGTCCGTCAGATCAGAGTTTGTGCCAATTATTATCAGAATTCTTCACAGGCATGTGCGTTGTAACGATAGACGCGGCATCCGTTCAGCGTGTCTAGGCGCTCTCACTATATTTTCTTTGGAAGAGATCATCCCAGTGATTGCTCGTAGTTTGTCAGGTGTGGTGCAAACAAGTGAAGATGAGATGCATGTTCATTTGTTAAAGGCAGTACAACAAGATTGGAATCACAGGCGGTGGCTTGACTTGGGGTTTTCATTGAAACCTTGTTCGAAAACGACACTGGCGTTTCTTCTCAATATGCGTGCATTCATGCGAACCCTTCGTACACATTTGCAGCAAATACCATACCCTTTCATAATTGTGTGTTACAACATTTTTGTGTCATCGGCAGATAGTTATTTTATACTTTCTTCCACGCAGTCCCAGGTAGAACGTTGTGGAATCCGCCGTCAACAGAAACTCATCTTTCGAGAATGTGCTGAGACGATTGTATCGCTGACTACGCATTTTACGCACCAATCTTTGATGTGTTGGCCAATTATTGCTGATACCGTGCGCAGAATATGTGCTGACACTGTGTACTGTAATCGCAGTATGCTACCTTGTCTACTAATCGTACGGGCGCTAATCTGCAATTCAGAAGAGTTTTTCTCACATTCTGACATTGTGGTTGATATACGCGACATACTCGATATGTGCTGGCACGCTTTGGCTATGTCAGAAACTTCACGAGAATGCCAGATCTGCATCATTGATATTTTGGAAAACATGGTACAACATTCTAATAGCAGTGAAAAGAATGTACGCATTTGTGCACTTCAAATCTTGCGGAACGAACCGAAACTGCCTATCATTCTTCTTGCACAATCAAATTTAGACGGTTCACATCGAAGGCATGAAGACATTATGAGAAACTTGAATTTAATCGAGGCTCTGGTTGTGGCTGCGTGTGAGGGTGACGACTCTATTTCGGATGTGTTGACAGGTATTATACGGAGTATAACCTGTATGAGGAATATAAGTGAATTTCTTATTGGAAAGTTGTTGCAAATAACCATCAACATATTGAGCAAACATAAAATAGAGCATACAATACGCGTCGATCTCATGTGTCGACTTGCCTTTCTATTTGGTCGATTTCGCTCTCATGTTAGCCGGTCATTGTTGGTTGATGTATATCAGCATGCATCAGGATATCATCAATCATGGCTGAATGTCGTCATGGTGATGAGGAAGATGAACTGTGTGCAACAAGGTAAAATTGATGAGTTGGATGTACAATCACGTTTGGAGGCATACGATTCACTATCTCGTAACTTTTTTCAGGAAATGGCTGAAGATGGGCATATGGTCGAAATGATAATTCGACAGTGTGTGTTCGATCTGAAGTTTGGCGAGATAATCGTTAGATTGTCGGCTCGGAAAGCATTGACCAATTTCGCTATGGTCGTGTTGCACAGAGAGCAAGATATTTCTCATCCGCTCATGAAAGTGTTTAAAAATGTTCTGGATGGTTCTCTTCCGTCACTTTTAAGACACAGAGATGAACAAATCCGTCACGAGGGCATTTTGCTCTTGAGCGGCTTATTAGACATGAAGGCCTCGTACAGCCCTTACTCAGAACTTCTTATATTAAGAAATTTTTCTGGCATGGATAATTTTTTCGAGGATATATTGCATATACAAGTTCGATATCAGTGTCGGGCCCTACAAAATCTCACGACGGCACTGAAGCACTCATATACATCGAGTGGTTGTGCCATGCGATACATTTTGCCATTACTTGAAGGGTTGTTTTTTACTTCATCTCCAAACGTTGTAGAAAGTGCTCTGTGTGCGACCACTGAGCTTCTACGATTTTTAACATGGGATCAGTACGTAGCTATTGTGGGTAAAATTATGTGGATAAGAGGTCCCGGTATACATGAAAAGCTTATTTACCGTGCACTCATCAGCATAAACAATGTATGCACTGCGAATGAAACGGCACGTATGACAAAGATGCAATGCATCAAGATTTTGCATTCCGATATCTTACCACATTTAGAGACAAAAATAATGGCCCAGGATAGAGAGAAAAATCTTATCGTCGTCGATAAATTGGTAGTTCACGCATTCTTTACCATTTTATGCTTGCTTCCACCAGGTGACAGAGACATCAAATTACGAGTTTTGACGTCTAAACTCATTGATAGTCTGAGCGATCGCTCCCAGAAAGTCAGAGATTCTGCACGGAGATCACTTCAATGTATATTCGCGTCGGCACCATCGATTGTCATGGTGCAAATGCTGCAAATATTTATAAGTGGACTAAATAAAGGGTTTGCTAGATACGTTAGGGCGGCGATTGTACATTCAGCGCTCAGCGCTAACGTACTTGCGGATGTGGATTTTAAGATGATATTGCCATTTCTTGCAAAAACGGTTGAAAAGGATCTGTTTGATGATTTGTATGACTCCAAGCAATGTTCCATTGTGAAGACTTTCTGTTTGGAAAGCAGAAAACTGTATCCAAAACACAGTGCGGTACTTCTGTTTCAACGAGTACATGACAGCGAGACACTTCAAGTGTCTATGAGACCCGTGACAATTGCTGTGTGCGAAGGTTGTGTTGACATGATGAAGCTGCAGATATATTTGCAGGCGATAAGAGAAGGATTATCGAACAACGTTCTATTATCACCCGAGCATATTTTAGTAGTGTTCTTCTCAGTGTTGAGTGAGTGTATGGAATCTCTTGTTGAAAGTAAATCGCCAGAGAGGTTATCTAATGAGGTGCAAAAGCAAAACTATGTTCTTCGCCCAGATATCCATGTTGAAAGGCTGATCACTCTAGCGAACTTTGCCATATGTCTACTTAGTGATGTTCTACGTAAACCACATGTGTACGTTGAACACACAATTCACTTGGAGCTCAAAAATGGTTTTTCAGTCTTGTTGGAAAGCTTTGTTAAGCATCGCAGTTTACAATTGAGCGCTCTGCAAGCGTTAAAATCGCTCGTTAGGCATGTGCCTGACGTAATTAGCGAGCATAGCAAACATATATTCAAGCAGCTCACTTTGCTGCTAAAAAATCGCACCGAACCAAAGTTGATCATTTCAGCGTACGGCTTACTTAATGCTATTCTCAAGGAAAATAGTTCGCTTGTACTTAATCAGGAGCTCTGCGAATCAATCATCGGACTTGCTCTTCAAGAACTTCGTACTGGGTCGATTTCAAAAGAAAACTTCAAAATTTTACGTGTGATGGTAGCCAGAAGAGTTGTCGTGCCAGGAATTTATGATGTGATCGAGGAAATGACGTCTACGATCGCTTCTGGTAAGGATATGTATACAAGGGCGTCATGCTCTCGACTAGTTGTTCAATTTATGTTGGTATTTCCAATAGGTGAGAGGAGGATGCGGCGACTCTTTGACTTGATTTTGCCAAATGCGGATTACAAGTTTGTGGAGGGTCGATCTTCCATCTTTGCAACTATTGCAACACTAGTAACAAAGATTCCTGAGGGTGCATTGGCTTGTCACTCGGAGCTGCTTTTCGTATTTTTCCTTACAAAACTTGCCTCCGAGTTGGATGAAGCATGTAGAACAATGTGTATACACACATCTATGGTACTGATACGTCGTGTTTCACATCTACACAGAGCCGCCATTTTCAGGTCAATCATCAAAACGATTTCAGATAGTCGACCACCTCTAGTGAACGCTGCTTTACAGATACTCACAATGTGCATAGTTGGACAGGTCAACATGGCATTTGAGACGTATTCTGTTGTTGAGCCAAACTTACTACAAATGATCGTAGAACTGTCACATCATCAAGACACGACTTCTTCTCAATTTCAGAGTCAATGGACATTGCTTTATAGTGCTTTACTGTTGGTTGAACGTGGTCTCAATAATGAAAGACAGCATGCGCTTGATCTTGACTTGGTTCTTAAGTGCTGTAATTGTGGTGCTCGGCTACTCCAATATCCACACCTATGGGTGCGAATGGCTGCATGTAGATTTAATTCATGGTTTATGCTTTACTCCAACTTCAAACAAATCTGTGGTACTCCACGACTCATCGATGCACTTGATTTGTCCGATCTACGTCTTATATTCGTCGCTACTGTCGATTTTTTAAGACAGCTCTGCTCATCTCCCGAGGTTGGTGAAGTTTGCGATGCAACGACGACGTCAATCTTAAATTTACTTATTGCGTTGTCATCACCGCTAATGAGAGATGCATACAAAGATAGTACATGCATGCAATGGGACTCCAGTTTGATGTTAAAGGACGAGGTTACTAGTGCGATGTACTCACTGCAAATGTGCACATATGGAGTACTTCAAAACTTTTCATTGCGATGGATAGCAGCAGTTGCAAGAGACTTTGGTGAGTCACTGGATTCTTTCCCTCAAATTCTCGGCGATCTCATTGTTATCTGCCGGGCTGGAAAAGTTACAGATGATAATAGGCAAAAGATTTCTGACGACGTGATTGAATGTTTGTCTGCTTGTGTTTCACCTGAGTCATGGCAGATCACCGTTACAGAAGTCGGAAAACATTTACGCGATCTAGAGTACTCGTCACTTGGAAAGCGCACCAGGCATCACACTTGACATCATCCATACTGTGTATATTTGAAGTGAATGAGTGGACACGTTTTCCTACTATTGAATGATGAGGCCGCTGGTTTCAACGAATTTCATCAGATCGTTTCGTCTATCGTTTAGATGAGCTTTTTGTAATGATTTCATCTCACTTATAATCAACATAGCTCGCGTAAGGGTGGCGTGTTTATACCTTGCGGTGGTAGTATTCATTTGCTTTGTTGCAGTTGACGCGTGATGCAAAATGGAAGCAAGAGCTGAAGTTCTATTCAGAACAACATTTGGTATATTGTCCAAAGTGACTTGTGAAATGCCATAATCTTCATCCTGCACACGAAAGGCTTCACCCAACGCGAATTCCGTTCGGTTCCCCATCAATTTCATACTAGGAGCAATGTAAACATTGCTGAAGTGTTTGATAGCACTCAAATGGCTTGCGAGAAGTAATTTGATGTCACGTCGCAGTGAAATTTCGAGTGTAGTCCATAAAATATTTTCTGCATCTGTGATACTGGTCGATGTACAAGGCTCATCGAGGCAAAATAACGAGTTGGATGAAGATTCAACAACACGTTTCATTTTCTTCAAATCCGAGTAAAAGTGCGAAGTGAATAACATATTAGAGTGTGCAGCACAAAAACCAAGGGATTTGAATGTCGCGCAATCGATTGTATCGTTCGAATCAACCAAGCATGTTGATAATACTTGTTGGACAGTCTTCGTCAGCTTCTGAATAAACATGGTTTTCCCACACAAATTTGGCCCTGTGATCAGTATAAATGGCACTGCGCGTGAAATGAAGACATTTTTCGCATTGTCCAAATATGAAATTTGCTTATCTTGAGTATCTCGCTGTTCGCTCATTTCAATCATCGAACATTTTTCAGAACAATTCAGTGTTGGTTGAACGAAGTGTTTGTTTTGCTCGGCGCGCCGTGTCAATGCATTAAGAAATGTCACACTATGTATGATTTGATCAAGCTGTGGCCTCAAGTTGTATACTACTTCCATAAGTTGATTAGATATAACTTGCGCAAATCTTTGAGTTTCGTTCAATTGAGCTTTTAGTTGTGCGTTCAGATGATCCAAAAATTCGCAGGATAGACACATGTAACGTCCACCAGTTTTCCCAGCGGTGATCATGTACACTGAGGAGCACGTATAAATGCGCAAATGATCTGTCGTATGATGGTTATATGAATCCACTTTACCTCTCTCTCTTTCGTCTATGTACCAGCTTAATCCTTTATCTTTGTGAAACATTATTTCTCTGCTCTTCAAGCCAAGAACCTGTTGCATTCTCGCTACAAATGCGAATATCTCCTCAACTATCCGTCCCACCGTAAAACGTCTCATGTCGAGCATCTTATTTATTCCCAGCTTCCAAATGTATAACACGCGCATCTCTCTACATTGGATTGTATGTCCACATGGTTCGGCACCAACACAACTGCGAATTATTCTCAAAGCATTACATGACGTGAAAGTTTGAAGATTCGTCTTCACGGCGACAAGTAACGGATCATGTGCATTTTCGAAGTGACAATCGGCTTTAAGTGAGTGTACTGAATCGATATGTTTCAGCAGCACATCGAATGTAATGCCAAACATCTCACTACCACGATATTTCAAAATATCACTAAGCAAAGTCACGCACACATTCCCACAATTTCGACATATTCTCTTCAACATGAAGAGCAAGGAATCATAGTAAGAATTGACAAGCTGGATTTCATTATTCTTTGTGTTCCAAGAGTAGGTTTTGTTTCTTTCGAACATGTTACACATGCAACCAACCACACAGTATGTCTCAACTGTACCTGGATGCGGATACGGGTGTTTTACTAGTTCAAACGGTACGTTTTCAATTGTGTGACGGGAAGGCAACGGAATGTAGAACAAATCTCTCAAGTCTGAGCGGTAGAGAATCCGATACAGCTGACTAAGTGTGTCGCTGTGAAAGTAATCTTCTTCTGCAAATTTATCATGAACTGGTCTACGATGAATATAGCGACTCATCTCAGACACGAGAAAGATTCTAACCCCTATCGCGCGACAAATACTCGCTGCAATACGAATGTACTTGTACAAATAGACTTCGCGCACAGTCGAGCACTTTGATACGAAAATTACTGTCTCGAACTGACCATCCGATAACATCTGGAGTGTCTTTGACCAGTTGAAGCTTTCTTTGTAGCGCGATGCGCTGATGTAAAAACTATGAATGGACGTGCACAGCGTTGCTAAATTAACATGTGTACGTTCGTATTTCACAATGGCTAGCATCGCGTGGGTATAACTGGGGAGACGTGCTTATTCGACAACTCTTAGGCCAAGGCCTATGTACAATCGAAAGTGACTAAATGTTTTTGGTATCTATGATATCACCGTTTGCTCCTAATACCAACGTACATGGATTCCATCCGTCGTTATAGTCAGAGCAGTCGAGATCACGCAACGCCGCGCTGCCAACATCGATACAGTGACTCGGGTGCGCATATTTTGCTGCACGTACAAGTTGTGCAGCACCACTATTGAGCAATGAAGACTTCATTTAATCAGTTTGAGTGCCGCTAGAGAAGCTTTGTGATTTACCTTGAACGAAGTACAACTCACGGCGCAGTTTCTAATTACCATACAACATTGCCTCTGAATTGATCCAGAATCTGTATGTAAACGCATGGTATCAAAGACCGCAGAAATGCATTTGGCATCTTGTACAGCAGCGGTTGCATTTTTGTTCCTCAATGTCACTGTGGCTAAAGTACCCAAAACAAGTTCCGTGGTGTTAAGGTCATCAGCTACGGCTATCATTAGTGAGCAATATTGTTGCGCAGAGGAGCAGACCTTGTTTTTGTAACACATCAAAGAGTAACTGAACACCTCCTTCACTCACAAATTGATATTTTGCTTCATCTAAAAGTACAAGTCGTCTTAGACAAGATATTACTTGTTTTGAGTGCGAGAATGACTGATTTTCAAGGAAAGCCTGTCGCAACGAGACAGAAAGTTAAACAATCAGAAAATTAAACAAGAGTCCCTGACGTACCATCAGCAACTGAAGTAAACCTCCGCTTAAGAAGTTCATACATGTCTTACGCGATATAAGAAGTGACTTAGTCTAATGGAAATTGATTGGTGCACTTTAACGCATGGAATGGCTTTACCATACGCAGAACGTTTTCTGCACGATTCTTTTTGGGATTTTCATAGTCGTCTTTCAATACTAAGACGAGGGTAAGTATGTTGTGGTAGCTAGCAATAACTTCAATACTTTTGACACACATAAGTACAAGGCGTTTGTCACAAAAATTATGTACCGGAGCCAAAGACAAAGGCGTCGCTTCTTCGCCAGCTGTCAGTAGCGAACATGTCAACCTGCATATTGTATTTTGTGAAGTTCTCCAATCCAACGAGATTACTTCCAAAAGCAAGTTCACATATTCATCCTGTGTATGTATAGTGTGAATCCAGTCGAAATCAAATATATCAACTTACTGTCATCAAACATTGCTTTGTTTGTTGGCAATGTTTTGAACCTAGGAGAATGGCATTGACAAAATCTTCCAAGATTATATCGTCGTCCGGAACTTTGGCAAGAATGTGTTCATACAATCTCTTAGAGACTGGTTCCCAGCAGGGTTTGAGTTGATTCCGCTTGACTAACTCTGTTTATGTTCAAGTAAGACAAAGGCAGACGTACGTTGACTTGTTTTACCAAAGAGGATTGAGAAGGCAAAGTGACAGGAGTTGGTGTTATCAAGTATGAGCACCGCCGACGTCAGCCCAAACAACACTGTATCGAAGTTGGCGTCTTCTGCGATCGAATCAAAATTGATGGAGAGTGGTCGTAAATTCGATAATTGCAGTTCAACTGTTGCTACATCATGGACTTCTGCAGCACTCACAAGCTTCGAAAGGAAATCAAACACCTTGCTCTCGTCGGCTCCTCCTTCTGCACCAAGCCGCTGCTGTGACAAATCTAGGTCGCTATGATCTATTCCGCGTACGTTGAGCTCTTCAATGGCTTCTATTACGGCGTCTTCTTCATTCATGTCGAAGTCAACCATGAAACTGTTCACCATTTTGCGGAACAACGCCTATAGAAATTTCACGCAATTATCTTCCATATTGACTTCCACATACCTGTACGTTGATATCATCCTGCATCTCGTTTCCGCGGGAACAGAAGCGGTGTCTACCTCTCCACCCGTGAACTCAGGCGCAGTGACGACGTTGGGACTTAGTTCGTTTGGAAACATCTCTCCCGGTTCAGAGAGCCCCCCAAGGTGAGTTACGAGTCGCCGATGGGTACATATTTTACATTGAAACGTGCTAAATATGAGTAACAATGGGGGTACTCGAGTTTTCCGGTTGGGGCGACGTCGAATTTCGCTAAATTTTGGCCATAAATGATGTGTGAAAAAAGGAAGATTCCTTGTTGCAATGGGTCTGATAGACGTGTGACGTTTTTGGTGCTATGGGTCATACATATGACCCATAGGGCCAAAAATATGGACACCAAAAAGGATATGCCATGAGACTTAGTGGTACGATAGTACGATAGCACCAGTACTATCTTGACGTTTAGCCCCAGTGAATCGGGCAAAGCACCAAGTCGCCTTCGGGCGTGAGTAGTGAGCGTGTTTATGTATGTTTCCTCATACTTCTGATGTAGCGCGCGTCTGAAATGGGATATCTGTCTTCTCTAGAGCGAGCTCTGTTTGTGAAAGAAGGGCTTTGGCACAAGTCACGGGAACCACCGGTGAGCTTGCCGTTCACATTTGAGTCAGCAAAAGATTATTCCCACGCTTTACTCTCTCTTGTATTGGACGAAGCACGAGAACACGTTTTGTCCGGACTTGTTCAGTCCAAAGGTGACATAAATGTTTTTATTATGACCCAATCTCTTAAGATCACCCAGAGGCCGGTAGGACATTGAAGGCACATGTCCTTGGAGTAGTACGGGATGAACAAACACGTGTGACTTTTGCAGTTGATAAGATTCCCAGCGTACCAAATGACGTATCCATAATGAATACAGTTTTTCTAATTTTGTCTGACATGAGCTCAGTTGACATAGATCAGCGGCCCTCGTGCCCTCACGCATTTGGTGTATTATCACGGCAACAACTTAGAGAAGTCACATTGAATATCATCTCATCTGGCCCTGATTCGCTAGTGTTTGATCATAAGAAGTACGATCTTCAGCGTTCGGGGGTGAAGTCGAATCACGCGTACATACTGATACCGAGTACGAAACTTTCAACTTTTTCACACGAATATGCTACTCTTTGCTCTATTGAAAAAATCGACGAGGTAAGTGGTTACGCGTTGTGCGGTGTGTTGAACTGAGCCTCTCCATCAGCGAATAATGGAGTACATCTTGAATCCGTGCAAATACGGGTCATCGGGGTTAGCAGTGCATCCTGATTGGGATTGTGCGCAACTCAAACATGAATTTGGAATATTGAATACTTTTTTCAATTCAAGTCAGTTACAGGCAATTGGTCGAGCCACACGACGTAGTAGTGCTGCATCAACTGCTGATATACCTATCACGCTGATACAAGGTCCTCCAGGTACTGGCAAGACACACACAATTGTAAGTCCTTCTCTCTGGTTGAATTTTGTTGATTCTAACATGAATTTGAATTTAGTGGGGGTTACTAAATGTTGTTCACTTAATACAGTTTCAGGAATACTATAAGTCTGTTATTGAAGTGCTGAAAGGTGTAATCGAAGAGAGGGCGTCGAGACCACGTATACTAGTCTGTGCACCAAGCAACGGGGCGGTCATGAATGTTCTTCAGCGTGTTATGCAAAAAGGTTTCTGTCAAACTGATGGAAACAGATATTGTCCGGCAATAATTCATGTTGGGACAAATACCGGTCAACAAAGTGAGTTTTCTGAGTTCAGTGCCGAAAATAGAGCCAACAAGCTTCTCAATATGGGGAAGGAGGAATGGATGCACTGGCTATCACATCAGTATCATACTGTCAAAGTGTTAGAAGCAGACTTACAAGCGCACCTTGAACTTTTTGATAAAACAAGACAAAATTCTGAAAACGATGGTAATGATTTATGTGGAAAACTATTGGCGATGTACGAACACAGGGATAGAGCAGTAGCTGATCTTGCACGCTTAGAGCACTTGCGGCCGTATCACGAGGGGAGATGTGTGGGTGAGTATGACCTTTCAACTCTTCGTAGCGCTCTGGAAGCATCTTTTGTTGATGAAGCAGAAATAGTATTTACGACACTTGCTTCGAGTGGAAAGCAATGTCTGATGAAAATTTCACATGGTCTTCAGACACTAGTAGTTGATGAAGCTGCTCAAGCTACCGAGTCGTGTCTTCTTCTGCCACTAATTCATGGTGTAAAACACTGTGTGTTAGTGGGTGATCCTCAACAGCTTCCTTCGACAGTGCTGTCACAAACCGCTATCAAGTCAGGTTATGATCGATCTCTTTTTGAACGACTAGTGCAGATTGGAATCCAGCCCTTCCTACTGACTGTACAGTATCGTATGCGACCTGAAATACGCAAATTTCCATCCGATTTTTTCTACGAAAATAAGTTAAGTGATGCGAACTGCACCTCGCTTACATCTATGATTGATTATCAAGCGTTAAGACGTGAACATGATATCGCATTCACACCGTATTTGATATTTGATACAAGCGGCGGTGTCGAACGCAGAAGTTCTCTAGGATCGATAAAAAATGAGTTCGAGGCACAATTATGTGTCAAACTGATTTCAATACTGTCAACGGGTACACAAAACATTGGTAGAACTACAATTACCTTAACAGTTATAACGCCCTACTCTTTTCAGTGCGATCTAGTGAGAGAACTCGTACAATGTCTCAAACTGACATGCTTTGATATCAAGGTGAGCACCATCGACGGGTTCCAAGGGAGAGAAAGTGACATCGTCATCTTCTCCTGTGTTCGAAGTGCTCAGTCAGGAATGGGATTCATGAATGACGCTCGACGCCTGAATGTAGCGCTCACGCGAGCTAAATCTACATTATGGATACTGTGCAGCTCAAATGCGCGTGTTGATGATTTATGGGCGTCTTTGTATGATGACGCCAGGAAACGTGATGCAGTTGTTCCAAGTGCGAAAGTGCAGAAACTTGTCGACTCTTTCACACTCTCGCGGTAGATTTGACAACTCAGCCCAAAGTTAGCTTGACGTCACTTCGCGCACCGTTGGGGAGCATATGAAGTCAAGAAGAGCAACGTTACTCTCTGCAGAGGATGTGACAGAGGACCGAATAGCATCGACCTCGAGTGTAATGTTACTCAACACGGATCGGTAGTCAGAAAATTTCACAGTTGGTGATAGACAGACTTCACGAAGCGTTGAAAGAACACGTTCTACATGCGGACTTGACAACGCATAATTTAGAAGTTGTAGCATATGCTTGCAAATATTTGGATTCATGTACCGGATGAATTTTCTTATCGGATCAATTGGTACAGTATGAAGAACAGCTGTGAACATGCTCGGTTCAGCAAGCAAAATCGATAACTCGAGGGCCTTTGAAAATTGCCCTCCGTTCATGGCATGTCGTACACTGGTTTCGCTCACATCTTCACCAAGCATAACGGAAAGTGGCTCACGTTGACTGACAAAGAGATGAACGGAATTCAAAGAGACAACGGCAAGATTTCGACCATTTGACGTACACGAGGTGATCTCCGACAGTGTCGACCCTCCCCGTCTATCACCAAACACGTAATCGAAGTTGTGGCGTCGAATTTGCGAGAAAGTCGAAGTATCGAAAATATCGTACACACAACTAGATGAAACACAAATCAGTGCAGAGTCATTATGAGCAAAGTGTAGTCCTATGCACCGTACCCCCGGACCCAAAGAGAGGGCTGGAATATACATCGATCCACGAAGTACCTTGCTATGTGTACACCATAGGTGCATTTCACCATTGCTTGTCACAGTTGCTAGCAACCTGCCATTCAGTGAAAGAGCAGCATTTGTTACCTCTGTGGAATGTATGAATGAATCAAGTTGCTGTTTTTTATCATAAACTTCCCATACGCGAACAGTCTTGTCCCAAGAAGATGAAAATACGTTGGAAGAATGTGGACATATGTACAAGGCTGTGATTGGTGCATCATGCCCAACCAAAGCCTCCATTAGTTGACCTGTTGAAATCGACCAGATAAATATCTTATGACTGTACTCAGTCGCCCCACACACAATTTGGCCACTACGATCTATTGCAATATGTGTTATCCCAAGTCTATCAGGGGTCACGAGAGTCCTGAAGTTCTTATATCTTTCCATGTCAAAAGCTCGTATTGTTCCATCTAAGCTAGCCGATACAAAAGCTGCATCACCAACAAGGAAAACTAGCGCAGTGACACGTGCGGAGTGTTGCGTAAAAGTCATCGAACACGCACCAGATGGTAAATTCCAAACACTCAGGGACCCGGAAGTGGATCCAGTTACCAGCACTGAGCCGTCTGAAGTCAAACTGGATGTAGATGCAACAGATAATGTTCTTGTTTTATAACTCAAATCTCGAGTGTGCCAATTCCAAACACAAATTTCACCATCTGAAGAATGTGTCAGAACATGATTCGTCAAAGGATCACATATACAACGCAACACGCTAGAGTTTGATATATGTGTGCTCATCGCTGTTCTAATACCCCACCCAGGCGCTTCACGAACTTCGAACCCACCAATTGTCCCTACACATACCATACTCATATCTGAGTTGAAGCTTGCGCATGATATTGCAGAGGCCACTCCGAGGCGTATTTGCGTCGGCGCTTTGTTTTCGTCAATAAATGTCGTTGTGAGTGTACCATTAGCTAGCAGCGCGACTACTTTGGTTGGTTTGCTGAAAACACGAATATCAACCACTGCAGGAGCTTCCCCCAAAATGTCTATATACTGGAAATCATTTGTAAGAGCAATGAGATGGCAGCCCTGATCGGATGACCCCACGACTATGTATCTATCATCCTCGCTCCAAGAAACACGACTTATGTGCGAGGAAGATAAAACATGACGGCGCCTCAGAGAAGCAGTCAAACCTGTACTTACAAAGTGTAAGTCCCAGATCTCTAGAGATTTATCCATTGCAATCGCCAAATATTTCGTAGAGTAGCTAAATGCCACTGCACTTATATTACCGTGGCATCGAAATCTGTTTATGCAAGTTCCATTCAGAGCATCAAGGAAGACCCCCGAAGTCTCGCCAACTACTAGAAGAAGCTTTTTACACCTTGACAGAGTTATGCCCTTGATGCACTCGGAGAGTCCAGTAATGAAAGTTTTTGTAGTATCTGACGCGATGTGAAATGATTTGACACATGCACCTTCACTTGTATATAGTGTTCCGCCAACTAGGCTTAAGGCGCTATGCTCAGACGTGCCTATGAAGTTCGACAAGTTGTAACCAAGCATGCCTTGGGAGTGGCAAAATGCCTTCACAATGCTTTTACAAAGCCTTCACAAGATAAACAACGACAACTGTGCGAACTGAAGCACGATCTGGCCCTCGTGCACGACCACAAGTGCTCCCAGCTCCTCGTTAATGCCCGTCTGCCTGCCGCCGCCGCCTGGACCGCCTTGAAACCAGAAACCAGATCGAGATTTTCATGTACTTAGTACATATTTAGGGCCAGTAACAGATAGAAATACAAATCGCCGATAAGGGGTTCGTATTGATCATTCATGACTCGAGAATGGTATATTTCCAACACATCTCAAATGCATGTCGCGACCCAACAGTTTGGTTCTCTAGCAGCGGCGACAGAAGCCAGTTGCGCCGTACGCAAAGTGTCAGTAGTAGGTGCAATTTCTGACCTGTGTATTGTATAAAATTAAGTACATTATAAATTTTATCAGCGCAACCCCTGTCAAGGCAAAGAGCGCGCGATGAGTTCGTAACTGAGGGGAAGACAGCCACGTGGAAAAGAATGTTTAGAAGTAGGACATATGAAACCGTGAGGGTAGGTACAGTGGACATCTAATTTTACGTAGACTGAAACATAGCAGAGGGAAGTACCCGGGCTTCGCAAGGATGGGACTTGGTCGTTCCTAAGCATGCGAACGTTTGCACTCCAGCCGCACACACTAGAGCACATAAAAACAAAGACAGAACGCTACTTCTTCTTAGTACTCGTTTTGATCGTGACACTTTGCGGAAATGGCGAACGATCAATCACCGCGCTGGCGCTTGAGTACAACTGGGACAGGTACATGAGTTTTACTCGTGATTTTAACGTATAACAAGCTAGATAATAAATTTCTGACAGAAGCATGCTGCTGTTATCGTTGTGCTGCGCATCAACACTGAGTAGTTTGATGAAAAGACGGGAGCAAACAAGATTAGAGGCGGTCGTGATCATTGGGGCTGTGCTACTATTGTATCTCGAGTACGCAAGAAAGGCTGACAATCACTAGCAAGACTAACGTTTGAACTAGTTGCACGGTATTTCTCTGGAGAGTGTTTCATTTTTACACCTTGCTTATTCAGGTAGGCAAGTACAAAGAAAGGTTTTTGAATCTCACTAATAAATCAAGATCACACTCTTTCTTGGATTTCTTCACATCTTTCATATTATCACATCGTGCGTGCGATGTTTTCAAGAAGACACTACTGTTGCTCCTGCACCACAGTTACGTACTGCGACAGCTGATTGAAGTTCAGATATCGGTACGTATCTGCCTTGTTCTCCGCGAGCTGAGAAACATGTGCCATGTACTCACTCGTAGTCGGAATGCGTCCAAGTATGGCGCAGACTGCAGCTAGCTCGGCTGATGCAAGATAGACGTTTGCACCTTTCCCAAGGCGGTTTGGAAAATTACGAGTGCTCGTGGAGACTACCGTACTTCGCTCTGCAACTCGAGCTTGGTTACCCATACACAGCGAACATCCTGGCATCTCTGTCCGAGCACCGACGGCACCAAATGTCCCATAGAACCCTTCATCTTTCAAACTGGATTCATCCATTTTCGTGGGCGGTGCGATCCACAGCCGAGTTGGAAGTGTACCATGGAACTTTTCAAGAATTCTTCCCGCCGCGCGGAAATGCCCTATATTTGTCATACAAGACCCTATGAAGACCTCATCTACTTTATCACCAGCAACATCCGATAGGAGCCGCGCATCATCAGGGTCATTGGGAGCACATAGGATGGGTTCAGTGATGTCATCGAGGTTGATGTAAAGCCGGGCGGTGTAATCAGCGTCAGCGTCAGCTTCAAGCAAGCTCGGTACCGCAAGCCAGGCTTTCATTCCTTCGATACGTCGTTCAATGGCACGCTTGTCCCCGTAACCCTGGGCTATCATCCACTTTAGCAAGACTATATTACTTTCAAGATACTCTTGAATTGGCTCTTTATCGAGCTTTATAGTACAGCCGGCGGCACTTCTTTCAGCACTTGCGTCCGACAATTCAAATGCCTGTTCGCACTTTAAGTGTTCAACACCTTCAATTTCTAAAATTCGACCGCTGAAAACATTGAGCTTGTTTTCTTTAGAAACAGTGAGCAATCCTTCTTGAATGGCGAAATATGGGATAGCATGTACAAGATCACGTAAAGTGATGCCAGGTTGAAGAGAACCACTGAACTTAACCAAAACCGATTCTGGCATATCCAGTGGAATGACACCTGTTGCAGCACCAAAGGCAACTAGGCCAGAGCCTGCTGGGAATGAAATTCCCAGTGGGAATCGAGTGTGTGAGTCACCGCCCGTTCCTACGGTATCAGGTAAGAGCATTCGGTTTAGCCAGCTGTGGATGACACCATCGCCAGGTTTCAATGATACACCTCCTCTGGTGCGAACGAAATCTGGGAGAGAGTGATGAGTTGAAATATCAACCGGCTTTGGATACGCAGCCGTGTGACAGAAAGATTGAAGAACTAGATCAGCACTGAAGCCAAGACAAGCTAAGTCTTTTAACTCGTCTCGAGTCATGGGACCAGTTGTATCTTGACTACCAACTGTAGTAACTTTTGGCTCACAATACGTACCTGGTAGTATTCCACCAGTGAGACCACATGCTTTTGCAACTATCTTTTGTGCATATGTAAACGCCTGCTTCCCCAAGTTCTTTCCTTGACTCGGCTTTGTAAAAATGTCGGATGGTGGAAGGCCAAAATACTTTCTGGCCCGTTCCGTCAAACCACGCCCGATTATAAGTGGAATTCTACCTCCAGCTCGCCATTCATCTAAAAGAACTGGATTGCGAAGAGTGAAGTTAGCGAGTACTTCCTCGGTATTGTGACGTTTCACGATCCCATCATATGGATATATATCGATGATATCTCCCATGTTCAAATTATCAATACACATCTCGAGTGGGAGAGAACCACTGTCTTCCATGGTATTGAAGAAGATCGGTGCAATTTTTGCACCTATTGTGACACCACCCGAACGTTTGTTGGGCACAAACGGTATGTCCACTCCCATGTGCCACAGTAAAGAGTTTGTAGCAGACTTCCTGGAAGAGCCCGTACCCACCACATCACCGACATAAACGAGCGGGAACCCTTTCTCTTTCAGTTCTTGTAGTTGCTGCATGGCGTTTGTAACACCATCACGCTCGTTTTTCAACATAGCAAGGGCGTGTAGAGGAATATCTGGTCTACTCCAAGCATCTTGTGCCGGTGACAAATCATCTGTGTTTGTTTCACCTGTGACGCGAAATACGGTCAAAGTAAGTTTGTTTTGCAGTGGATCTCTGGAGGTGAACCACTCAGCCTCAGACCAACTATTCAATACTTGAGTTGCAAATTCATTTCCCTGCTCTGCCTTGGCCTGGACATCGTAGAAAGCATCAAAAACTAGAATTGTATGTGATAACTCTGTTACAGCTCGTGGTGCGAGCTGAGGATCATCCAGAGCTTCGATTAGTGGTGCAATGTTGTAGCCACCTTGCATCGTCCCAAGAAGTTTCACTGCCAGCTCTTGTGTCACAAAACGGTTTTGAGGCATAGAAGTCAAACAACTCGTCAGCCATGCTGCTTTTACATATGCAGCTTCATCGACACCTGGTGGTACCCTATGCGTTATAAGCTCGAGGAGTTGCCTTCCCTCTTCAGGAAGAATGGAGCTTTGATCAAGAAGTGAAGTTATTTCAGCTACCTGGAAAGCATCGAGTGGCTTTGGAGGTATGCCTAGTGCTGATCGTTCCTTCTCGTGTTGATGATATGTGGCAAGAAACGATTGCGCGACAGTGCTATTCGATCGCGCGCTTCTTTCAGCTACGCACCGAAATAGCAACGAGAAGTCTCCAGGGTGTCGCCCTGTAAAAGAGGCACGAAGGGTGACACCCGACAGAGTCCGAACGGCGAGCTGCGAGATTCGTCGAGCCATGCTGACCGTCAAAAAGTGGTAATCCACGGGACTAAAACCGATAGTAGTCCCCTGGAACCGTTCGAATGTGACCAGAAGTACGGACGTTCTTTTCTTTCCCGACTCTGCGCCCAGTGGGCCGGCTGTGGGGCGTGGCTAAATCTCATGACGAAGCAACGTTTTTATCGTTAGCTAACTCATATTTAGCTGCTCGCAAATGGTATTATCCTCCGGACCAAAAGTAAGTTCCGGGCCTATGACTCGTCGCATAGTACTACGATAGTATCTACTAAGGCATCATCCCTCCGAACCATTCCGCCGGATCTTGGGTGGATGATTTTCCAATATTCAGCTTTGCGACACGAACACGGGGCGATGGTGCGTGATAACGACGACAACAAGAGCCGGGCGACGCGCGGGTGTGGGGAAAACGCTATCAAAATACAAGACTATTCATTTCTTTCTGAGTCGGCACTGGGCACTGAGGTTACCACTTCAACAAACTAAGCGACACTCAGTTCATCGATGAATACAATGCGAGATGAAAGGTATGCGTGACCCAGAGAGTATCTGTAAACAGTGTGTAATAATACTTCTAGCTTGAGGCTTTCCCTCTCGCAACCGACTTCAGCTTGGATTAGAGACAACTATTTGACGACCAGGCTCCTGCTGGCTACTCACAACAAACTGAGAGTAGAAGCTTCGAACATTAGATTTGTGTTTAAATCCTGCATTGTGTTGCTTTCTAACTGTCGTAGAATCATGCGTCAGAAAAGCGTCACAATAGTCTAGCGAAAAGGAGAAAGAGTCAGAAACTTCGACATGAACGGAAAGCTCACTTACCGCAGTAATACCTAGGCATTCGAATTTCAGAGTATAAAGCGACCAGGGAATCACTGGTAATATTTCCCAACCTATCGCAGACCTTCGCCTGGCTGCGCGCGTAGCAGCACCGACCAGGCCGTCAACTGCGGACAGCACGTCTGTGTCTGTGTAGTCTCTTTTGCACGTACCTTGTACGGTACAAGCACCAGTACTGGGTACCAGGCCGGCGCTGGTATTGATAATGGCGCTAGACATTGGACATTGCACCCGGGTACTATCGATGGCATATACTATCGA
>CEOJ01018830.1_pt1 | contig 93543 bp, 74 predicted proteins | sample 530281 | NCBI WGS metagenome assembly CEOJ01 (sample SAMEA2619879, study PRJEB7988) | marine metagenome | isolation source: saline water (ENVO:00002010), including | reverse complement strand
GTAGGCCTGCTGCACTTGATACGAGCTGATACCGTATCAGCGTATCAACGTATCAGACTATTTGTATGGGCAAACAGTGTAAAATCGCCGATTTTGATACGTACTAGGAAATTCCTGATACAGGTCACTTTTCAGCCCTCAATATGTAAATATTTTTATCTCCATTAGATAGACTTTAATAGATATTAACTATGGTATATACGAACGCTAAAAAGTTACTTCAGACTGAGATTTAGCCACGCCACAAAAACGACAAAAACGATGCGCGCGAGTGAGGGGGCGCGACCGGGGTTTAGGCGTCGACGGGTTCGCGTTGGCATTAGAGCGTCAAGAGAAGGAGAGACGTAGTAAGAGTAGAAGATGTAATCGATAGATGGATGAGTGCGCGACGTGCGTCGGTTTTCGCGCGATTCTCGTCGATGCGTCACCTCCGTACCAGCTCGTACCAGCTGGTACCAGCTGGTCAATACTGTTTACCCATACGATTGGCGCGTTCGGACATTCGGTTGGTACGCTGGTACGTACCAGGAAATTCCTGGTACGCGATTCAAGCACCCCTACTTCGGACGCGACATGTATTTGGACTTATCAATATTGATAAGTCTTATCAGATAGGAAGTATCTAATATTGTACGTCGTAATTGCTCCGCTTCGGGCCGCGCCTTCCGATATTTCAATTTATGCATTTTCCGATTATTCATATGCATTGTTCGATTCTGATTCCCAATAAATAAATTTGGACCCAGCTTGATCGCATGTGCCTGTCACAAGTCACAGTTCAATTTTGAAATCCAACGTTTGCTCTCGAACACGCTACCGCTGGGCACACATAAAGACAAGTGCCTACTGCGTCAGGGACAGGGCACCAAACGAATTTGTAAGAGAACCGGTCTCCGAGTCTATTGTATAGGAAATGTCCACTGATGAGTTGGACATAGTTGCCGCAAAGAAGAGCTTCGTCGAGTTCCTTGAGCGAATTGAAAACAGCTACGAAATATCGACCGATACTGGCCGCTATGCGGTTGATTTGGATAAATTGCGTGATTACTGTACCTTAGAGGATGTACACGACCGTGATTTAGTGGAAAAGCTGCTTGACAATCCCACTGCTTATTTGGCGAGCCTCACAGCAGCTCTGGAGGAAGTAGAACTTCATCGTAACAGTAACCTGAAAGTGCAGCCTGTCATCAAGGTTTATCTGAAGGGCCATTTTGGTAGTCGTACAATTTCGCCACGCGATCTACTCTCGCACTACGTCGAAAAAATAGTCAATGTGAGGGGAATTGTTACAAAGTGTACAGCAGTCCGTCAAAAGCTTACAAAGATCCGTCAGTTTTGTGAAGCTACACAGACCTTTTCAACAAGAGTTTATCGAGACGCAACAACTCTCAAAGGTGCCCCTACATCATTTGCCATAGTCTCAAGGGACGAATCCGGAAACAAGCTGACGACTGAATATGGTCTCAGTACATACAGTGACCAACAATGTATCACAGTCCAAGAAATGCCTGAACATGCACCAAGTGGACAACTGCCGAGATCTGTCGATGTAGTCCTTGAAGGCGATCTAGTTGACATGTGCAAACCTGGTGATCGTGTTGACGTAGTTGGTGTCTACAAAGTGATTCCCTCAAAGCTGTCAAATGTGCCCTCAACTAGTGGTACCTTCCGAACACTGATTGTGGCAATCAATGTCACTCCTCTAGTCGGTGAAATAAGCGTGCCTCATCTAACGAGCGAAGATGTCGAAAAGATAAAAGAAATGTCGAAAAGAGATCCTCACGATCTACTAGCTTTATTGGGTAGCTCCTTGGCACCCTCTATCTTTGGTCACGAGACAATTAAACGAGCTCTAGTCCTGCTACTGGTCGGTGGTGTAGAAAAAAACTTGCAAAATGGTACGCACATTCGTGGTGATATAAACTGCCTAATGGTCGGTGATCCTTCTGTGGCGAAATCTCAGCTTCTACGATGCGTCATGGGCGTCGCACCTTTCGCGATAAGTACCACAGGCAAAGGGTCGTCTGGAGTTGGCCTCACAGCCGCTGTCTCTACTGATCAAGATACAGGCGAGAAACGACTGGAGGCAGGCGCTATGGTGCTGGCTGACCGCGGGATTGTGTGTATCGATGAGTTCGACAAGATGAATGATGCAGATCGCGTGGCAATACATGAGGTCATGGAACAACAAACAGTCACTATTGCAAAAGCAGGCATTCACGCTTCTCTGAACGCTAGGTGCAGTGTACTAGCTGCAGCAAATCCAATTTATGGCACATACGATCATTCTCAGCCTGTACAACGGAATATTAATTTACCTGACTCATTGCTGTCTAGATTTGATATTCTATTTGTGGTACTCGATGAGTCAAATACATGGAACGATCGCATAATCTCTTCCCACGTGCTTGCCATGCATGCCTGTGAAACCTCACTTTCTTGTACAGTCCGTGGCGGGGATACAACGGCAAATATTTCGAAAACTTCCTCTAGAGAGAGAATTGATACAGTCTCTAAAGATTTTCTGAAGAAGTTCATTTCCTACGTCAAGAAGCGACGGGTTCCAGAACTGACCATCGAAGCACAACGTTGCCTCGCAGAATATTACTCCAACTGGCGGAATTCGAAATCGAGAGCACATCATGATATTCCGGTGACAGCTCGAACACTTGAGACGATGATCCGATTGTCCACAGCACATGCAAAATTGCGCTTATCAAAGACCGTCGACAAGCTTGATGCCACAGTCGCCCTGGAAATAATGACTTCTATCATGGAACGTGATGTTACAAAGGTGAAAGCAGTTGATCCGTACCTCTCTTCTCACACACTCCAGCCGTTTGATTATTTCTGTCGGGAACTTTCAACGTTGACGGAGCGAAGCCCCTCAGTCCCGTTATCCACTCTAAAGGAACTCGTCCATACTTGGGACGGATGCAACGCCGTAGTTGAAGAAGATGTGAAATCATTTTTGCAAACTCTACAAAACGATGGGAAGATAATGATTGATGATAGTCACCAAATCCATAGAATTTAGTGCACATAATTATATCTGGAACCCGCGACACCATACCGTTCACCATGGTATCAGGATGTACCACCCCCCACACATGTAAGATCCTCAACTCAGTCACTCACAGCCTACGAGGACTTTTGCTCGTGCCATCACTGAAACTACCCGCACCAACTTCGGTAATTAATTCGTTACCATTATCCTCGTAAGTGCTCGTAGGACGTTTGCCGTCAGTATCATCTACATTGCATTGTAGTGCCTGATAATGAAGTGTCAGCTGAATCATTTTGGCACCACTGTTGTCATTCAAACTGGTTTCATGATTGCCACTAGCGTCTATAGGTATCGTAGAAGTTGAAACACGCTTCTTGACAAAAATGCCTTTCGTAGCTTTCCAGATATTCGAAACCCGTCTTGTCAAAGGAGGGTTTGTGTTTTGTACTCCACTCACACTAGGGATTGTTTCTGCATCACTTTTGACAGGATCTAACTCAGCTACTAAAGTGATGGGCCCCCAGCTTTTAGCAACATCACTGATAGCATATTTATTACTCGATAAGCTCAAGCGCACCAGGTCTTCCAAAACGATTACAGATTCTGCTTCCACGATGTTCAGTACATTTCCTTCTTCCGGGCACAGGCCATACCACTTCAACTTCAACACCTGATACCTTGGATCTGTGACACGCAAACTTATAGGTTCCAACGAGTTCATGCTTCCATGGGAGAGAGCTTTCACACGTGCTTCTTCAATTGTTGAGACACCAGGCCAACAGACCTCCAGGCCAAGCTCACCAGGTTGAGCTGTAAGTAAATTATGAGAAATAACTTCCACATGTAGCAAACCAGAGTGATCTTGTTGATTGTCACTTGATGGTAGTGTATATCCAGTGCCCGGGATCGGAACTGTTATGCATCGAGGCCAAACCAAGTACGAAGATATCAATGCCTTAATGTATGTTCGTAGCGGTTGCGCCAATCCTGGGACTAGAGTTATATCACCGCCAACAACACGAAGATCAAAGACTACTTCAGGGTCCTCCGTTAAAGCAATGGTCAACGCACCAAAGCAAGGGAATTTGCCGATTAATGGAGCAAAAATCAAACGTAGCGTAAACTTACACTGCACCTCTGTTAGTGAAACAGGTACTGCAAGGGTATCTTGAGCTGCACGCACACCCAGGACCACGTCCGGGTCACCTGCCCAAGAAACCTGAAGATCAATTTCGACAGCACCCTCTCCTGTAATTTCATACACTTTCACACTTTCGATAATTGCAGGTACACTGCCGAAGCTAAAACGTTCAAACTGGAGAGAGGTGAGGAAACTTGGTCTTGTTGCTCGCAATATCGGATCTAGAGCACAAACTATAACGTTTGACGTAGCTTTATCTAGATACGGCCACGCAGCCGAGAGAACTTTGTTGAGCCAGCCGCCACGTTCAAAGTCACGTGAAGTCAACCAAGAGGGTAGTTCTTCGACCAGCTCAAGAATTTCTGATTCACCTAAACGACTTAGTTCAGTTAGAATCTGTCTACTACTTGACTGTACATGAGGTTGCTTCTTGTGTTTTTGCTGAAACTGCAGTGCCAGAGTAGTGCAAACAACACCAAGACAAAACGCAACTAAAATTGGAACGAGGTGTGATGGTGTTATTCCAAATTCATCACCAATAGCCATTAAGGGTGGTGGGTTTAAGAAGTGCTGTACCACTTTGATGTCACTGCAGTGGTCCAGACTTACGTGAAGAACTGCAGGGATATCAGTACTTTGGCTCCAGCCCGAAGGGACCACTTGAGTCGATAGGCTAAGGCGTCGCCGACTAGCCTGATTGTGGATTCCACAACGTTTTGCAGACATCACCGCAAGTGCACACTGCCAGCTCAGTTCATGTGTCCCTGGCATCGGGAACCCAGAACTCGTTTTACCGGTCGAAAGAACCAACGAGGTACGCATACTCAGACAGCAATTGCGCTTGGCATCAAATCGCGAGTCTCTTATACATTTTCGCGCGGTGTGTTCGAGTGTACGGGTACGAAAAGTCCTTGACCTTCTGGGCAGCCACGCCTCGAACGGTAAAAGGACAACGAGTGTAGAGTGGCGGAGGAAGATATCTCTTTGTTTCATATGGTCTATTTCTCTACCTAAATATGTCGACGATTTACGCGCGCCGAAACAATTCTGACTCCGTCCGGAAACTTAATAGTGGTTTGAGAAGCTACGATAGTACCAGTACTGGTACCAGTACCAGTACATAAGTATGCATTTGCATCGCGCCGTCGAGAGGATTCGCGTTCGAGAAAAAAAATGCCCCACTTCCTCAAGTAGCTCTACGCACGAAGACGCGGGAACAAGTTAGTGGGCATGAGCAGATGGATGAAATATTATTCGACGAGGTACGCACACAATATTCTAACTGGTGATTTTGACGAGTCGCCACAGCTGTACTCCGAAAGTGTAAGACCCGAAGGTAGATCGCCTCAGCACAAAGGTACTCACCACAACGCACGCACTCACGCACTCACGCACTCAATGATCGAATCGCGTTCGTGCTTCTCTTTTAATAATCCACGCATCAGTGTATGGAAGCTTTCACTGACTTTCACTTCTACAGGCTCACGTCAAAATATGGTACCACCCGCGCCCGCACCTCCACCTGGCGCTCCGAAACAACAGGAAACTCGTCTCATTTACTTGCCGGATGGACGAATGAACACATACAACGGACAGCCGCCAAATGCGCGATACAATGGTAAAGGTCAGCGTATTCTTCCAGGAGGTGGAGGAGGTGCACGCTTCATACCACCAGACGAGTACAAGGAATTTTTACAGCTTGGCCACGGGGGTATATTCGACCTAGATTTGGATAATATAGACGTATCTCCCTGGAGAGAAAGAGGGGCTGACTTGAGCTCTTACTTTAACTACGGCTTAGATGAAAGATCGTGGCGAACCTATGCGAAGGCAATCAGGAGGGCTCGTCTCGAGCAGCACCTGCAGAACAAAATAGAGGCATATGCGGTGGATTCAGTAGACACTCCTGTCGTAGATTCCGACCTCCCATTAGAAGTAAGAATGGCGATTGGTAGTGTGGACTCTGCTTCGGTTCAGGATGTACCAATAGCACCGAGTTATGGACATCAACCGAAGCAACATGAGGTTCCATGCTCAACTTTTTCATCACAACAGATAGCAAAAGTTCTAAATTCAGATAGACCTGGAACTACACACGGACACCCTAGTGGTGATCGAGTCAACGACTTGAGCGATCAAACGACTGTTTCAGATAAAAATAAAGTCATAACTGAGTTTGATGGCTTGCAAGTGAAAGTGGAAGCACTTCAGCAAGAGTATAAGAGTGCCATGGAAAGTGGGCAGATGACACCTGAGAAGAACTTCCAACTGCAGCAGCAAATGCTGCAACTAAAGAGACGAATGATGAAATTTGCATGATGAAGTGACGTTATATAACCGCATCTTCTGCGGTACTCGTCAGGTCAATGTGTACTCGCATGCTGTTTCACTATGGCATTATTACTTCGTGAGGTACTACACGTTGCTTTTTACCTGTAATTGAACGCACAGGAATAGTGATGACAATATTGTAAGAGTGTTTATTGATAATAACTATGCGAGACAAGGTTCATCCCAGTATTTGTCGTCTACTCTTTTCGTATCAACGTACGCAACTAGCAGGAGTTGGTCACGTAGCACGGGTACGACACCATCGGCGCGAAAGCACCTTGGGCGAAGAAGATGGAAGTAGACGCGCCAACGACTACGAGCGTGATGATCCAACCGAGAACAGTCTTGCCCACAATGAACCAGTTGATACCTTTGCGACCCTCGAGCATGGCGACACCAACGGTGGCACCAACTTGGCAGTGAGTGGTGGAAAGCGGCCAGCCCATGCGAGAACCCATGATGATGACACACGCGGCACCGAGCTCGATGCAAATACCGCGGCTAGGGGTCAGCTTGGCGATCTTGGTACCGAGAGCGTGGAGAATCTTGTAACCGTAAAGGGCGAGGCCGGCGACGATACCGGCGGCGCCCAAACCGAGAATCCAGTACGCATCGCTACCCATGTCAGCTTTTTTTGACACCGCACCAGACTTGAGAACGACAATGATGGCGGCGAACGGACCGATGGAGTTGGCGACGTCGTTGGCACCGTGCGCGAAAGAGTCGCAGCACGCGGTGAGAATTTGCAAGTAGCGCATGCAGAGTTCGGTCTTTTCATCAAACTTTTCAGCATTCTCGTGAATCGCGTTCACGGCCATGTCTTCTTCCAAGATGTCCGAAGCCTTGTGGGCGAGAGAGGCGTCGAGGTGGTCTTGAATGGCGTAATACAGACGAATCGGTGCACCGAAGACACCAGTCGGGTATTCCCGGGGTTGACGGACGACAGTTTCTTCAACCTTCCTCTCGGAGCCAGTCTCAGCCTTTTCAAGCTGCATCTTGTCGTAGAGCTCGTCCGTAGTTTTCAAGATGTACGGAACGATGAGGAAATACGACAGAATGCCGGCACCACCGCCGACTCCGAAACCGATAGCACAGGCCTTCCAAACAGGCGTGTTGTCGAGCTCGAGGAACTTGGCTCCTTTGTACACGATGAAGAAGATGTTGATGCACAGCGTACAACCGAGCAGGACAGGGAAAGCGATGGCGGTGCGAGTGTAAGAGTGCTCCGAGCGCATGACGAACGTACGCAAAGCGACGAAGAAGCAGAAGGCGAAACCACCGGAAATAATAGGGGAAAGGAGCCAGGAGATGATGACGGCGACGACACCCTTGACGTACGGGAAATCGTCAGACTTCTTCGTCCAAATAACGCAGTCGGACCCACGGGCCACCAGAGTCATACCGATCATACCACCCACGCACGAGTGCGTGGTGGAGACGGGCATTTCCAAAGCGGAGGCGACCACAAGCCAGATGGAGACAGCGAAGATGACGCAAAGGCAACCGTACATCAAAAGACCGGGATCACCAATCTGCGATTGGGCAGGGTTCGCCGGGTCCGTAGCAAAACTGCCATCGAAGCACTTTTGGTTGGCGATGCCTTTACGAATAGTCTTCACCACGTGGCCGCCCATGAACATGGCGCCAGTGAACTCAAAGACGGCCGCGAGCATGACGGCATTTTTGATGGTGAGAGCACCAGAGCCAACAGAGGTGGCGAAAGCGTTCGCGACATCGTTCGCGCCTACGGATAGCAAAGTTCGACACTCGTCAGTACATTTATCTCCGGGACCGATTGGGTGCATCGACAAACGTGCGAACTTTCTCAAGAGATTGCACGATGTGGTGCTCTACTTACCGATACCGAACGCAGCGAAGAAGGCGAGGAAACCACCGACGACGGCGATCCATTCGAATTTCTTCGTCGAAGCCGCGACACCCAAGAGGTGGCGGGAGGCTTGATCGATGGCTTGTGACGCACTCATTGCGGGTACGAGGCCACAACCGTCGGCAACTTGTGGCGCCTGCCGTGGCGGCGGCCCGTCCAGGGGCCCCGAAGAGTCGGAAGATTCCCAGAATATTCTTTCATCGTGTTGAGTCACGAACCGTAAAATACCAATCACCCTTTCTGTTGCTTTAAAAAGTACAGCACGGGAATATTCCAAGACGTTTACGGGGAACAAGTAAAGCGCAGCGGGTCATCATCCACATACTTTAAAGAAGTGAAGTGCTATTTTTTATTTCGAGTATTACACAATGTCTCGAAGCTACTAACAGTGTCTATGGACGTTAAGTACGCCATGCGAGGCCATACACAACAATAGCGTCGCGCCCCGGACGCCCCGGACGCAGCCGACGACTGGTATGAAGGTTTTGCAAAAGCTGCGCAATCGCAAGAGCTTACTCACTGCCCCACTGAACACCCGAACAAAATTCGATACGAATGTCACTACCTCGATGACAAACTGTTTGGCAAAGACATCAAGTAGAGCTTAGCAAAGAGTCAATCAAGTGTTCCAAGTTTGGAATTTGTAAATCGCGATACGTCTGCCCACTGCCTACAAACAATACAGGAGCTCTCGATGCATGAACCATCGACAAGACAGCGCCCACCTTGTCATCTATCATATCAAACTTAGAAACAATGATGCCATCTATGACCTGCTTTTTACCACGCGTGGAAAAATCTGCTAAAGACTGATTAAATTTCAGTAGTTGATCAACGCCATCATTGCCAACAAGCGCCTCACCGACGAAAAGAACCAGACTAGGTGAATTCGTGTCAATAAGTTTTGATAACGATCGCATTAGAGGTTCGTTATCTTGCATCCTTCCTGCTGTATCGACAAGCACAACGTCGATACCTTGCCGCTTTGCTTGTGCTATTGCATCACGTGCAATTGAAGCAGGATCTTTTTCATATCCGCGTTCATAAAGAGGCACACCCAGTCGATAACAGTGCGTGCGGAGCTGCTCGACAGCGCCAGCTCTGAATGTGTCACATGCAGAAACTAAGACGGATAAATTGTTCGATCGGAGCCAGGCTGCAACTTTTGACAAACTGGTACTCTTTCCCACACCGTTCACACCAATGAATACTATTGTGAAGGGTACCTTCTTCAATTTTGCTGTATTTATCTGTGAAAGTAAGTCTGTGCACTGTCCCGGAGATAAAATTTGCCTCAATGATCTTCTCATCGTTGTATCGATGACTTCGCTAAGTGAACTTTTACTTGAAATATTTTCACTAACGAGCGCCGAGTGGATGTCTGCGCAAACCTGAGTAGCTAAAAGTGATGCCACATTTTTATGCACTAATGACTCGTATAACTTTTTCAGAATCGGGTCTAGTTGATCACGCGAGACGCTTTTGTTCCATGATACTTTGTCAATAAAACTTGAATCAGAGTTCCACAACCGAGCTCCCTTTTCCAACTTGCTTTTGTTATCACGCATCCTTTCACTTGGAACAACTGTGTTCTGAAAAGTCACCACTTGTGAATCGATATCTCCATCCAGAATCTCTTCACTTTCCTCATCTGTTACATTTAAAGACATACTTTCCACGTTACGATGCTGTTGTACAACTGACTTCTTGGTAACTTTCTCAGCAGCTTCTCCCCGCTGTGACTTGGGCGTTTGAAGCATGTTGATGAACTCCGTGAATCTTTTATCGAGATGATGATTGGGGTTGTAATGCTTCCCGAACTCCTCTACGATGCGATCTAAACACACAGTCTCACACGGGGAGCGCTCATCTGATATGAACACAGCCAGAAATACTATAGAAACTGTGTTATTCACTTGCCACTCAAGGCGCAAAGGGCAGTTACTGCGTGCGCCTACCATGGCTCGCTCTCCGGATCGCCCTTCGCGTAAAACTTCTTCTAGAACATTGACTAAAGAATTTCGGAGCTCTTGATCGGGCTTAGAACGCCACGTGTACAGGACTAAGCCACTTTTAGTAGATGCGATGAACTCCTCCAGCAGCATATTCACAGGTATGCCAGGTGCTCATTCACAGTTCTGACGCACGAGCAAATCCGTGGTGGCGTTGTCCTTCGTCGATTGGCACCAGGTGTGGTACCATTGCATTCTAGTTGCAATGTGAACTCTCCTTTCCTTTCCTTTCCTTTCCTTTATGGATCGGTTTTGACAGTTTTCCTGCGTGAAGCAAAGATTGTGTATGCTGATATTATTGGTTCAATAGGTACGGTTCACCACGGGGGCGCATTTGTACCATGCGCACGTTTGCGAATTTGATACCGACGTTTCAACTTAAATGCGTCACAAGTTCTACAGATGAAATCGAGAAAAATATGCGCGAGCGAACGTTTTGTCACCATCTCAAGTGGGTCTGGTGTGTGACGCTTCAAGCTGAGGAGCGAAAGAAAAGAAACCGTAGGATAGGGGTTTCTATCGCTTGTACAGTGTTTACGGTTTTGCTTGTATTCGTGAGTTCCCCGAACTGGCAGAACGTTTCAACCCCCGGTGGTTTTAATTTTATGAATTCTAAACGCACAAGCCGACGCGATAGGTAAAATCGTTCAGTTCTAAAACGAGTTGGACCTGATTTTTGATGCAATGCAGTTCACTTGGTCTCTTGACTCAACGTTTCTTAGATCTTTTGACAACCGAAGGTCAAAAGTACGTAAATCTGAACTCTGCAGCCAATTCTCTTGGTGTCCAGAAGCGAAGAATATACGATATAACAAATGTTTTAGAGGGTATAGGACTCATAGAGAAAACATCGAAGAACACTGTTCGATGGAAAAGACAAATTAAATCCGATATTGAAGTACTAGACAGCTCTGCGCAGCAGAGCAAAGTTGACAGTGTACTGAGCTACGATAGACTGGAGAACGCCATAAAAAATGTGACTGAAGTGTTGTCAGCTCAGCTCAATCAGCTGTTGTCGTACGCTAATTACGAGGTCATGCACAAACAACCATCGATGTTTTCTGTCTGAAATTTCGTACAGTGTGTGCTCTTCATAACTGAAAGCAGCCTGTCTCAAGCTTCCCGGTTACAGTCTCATACGCTTTTAGCACTTAGAGCACCTGGAGGTACTAAATTAGAGATTCCACATCTGACTGATCCGTACCAGCTATGGGTATCATCAAGTTCTGGGCAAGTGGAGGTATATGCTGTTGCGCTGCCATCAACAACGAAACGCTTAACTGACAAGGGTACGAAAATGATACTACATATGAGCTAATCTCAAGTGAACCGTAGGAGAAGATGTTGTGCTCAATACTCTTCATAATGAGTTGACGATGGGCATTACGCATGATGATCATATAGACAAACCGGGTTCGAAAGATCTTACCAGTACCTTTCAATCTCAACAGAGCTATTTATCAGATGTTTATATAGAATAGAAATTGCAAGGATTCCTAAGACTAGACATTGAATTTGAACAGAAGAACATCTCCTTCTTCCACGACGTATTCTTTTCCTTCGAGACGAAGTAAACCTTTTTCCTTCGGAATTATTTCAGTTAAATATTGCTTATTAGATGTTGCAACAAACCTTGGCGGCAGTGTAACCTCCGGATTCAACAAAGTCATCATAGCCAACAGTTTCACATCTTGCATGAAAACTAAGGTAATGAAGAAAAAGCAAATGATCTATACGTACTTAATGAAGCCACGTTCGAAATCTGAGTGAATAACTCCCGCGGCTTGGGGGGCGGTGTATCCGCGCTACATTTAGTTTGTAAGACAGCCTTTGCAGAAGCGAGAAACAAGACAAACCGTGATGGTCCATGCTCTTGTCTCTTTTTTGCCAGTGGTAAAGTATGTCTGCAGTCCCAGCTGATCATATGTCGCTCGAATCTATCAATATTGGATGTTATTCAATAAGAGGCACAGAAGTAGGGCTGAGCTTACCAAGGATTCAAGGCCACTGCCAGAAACACCCAGGTCATCAAGAAAGATTTTACGCTCAGCTTTCTCTAGTTGCATTATCTCTGACTCGACCTAGAAACATGAAATGAACTTGAGCTTGTCACTGAACCATTGTTTGCAAATTACCTGAGCCGAAACAATCACCATACTTGCGCCTTGATCGCTTGCAATTTTTCTCAAATTGTCCACGTTCGCATTGTTCGATCCCTGAGAATTCGGTATCTCATTAATAACCCATTTACGAACATGAGCTTACCTTATTTGCTAGGTCATTCTCGCTAACATTGGCTGCGTAAATGCATGGCTTCATAGTCAGCAAGTTCAAATCGCTCACCATAGTTTGCTCTTCCTGTGCACATAAGTTGTTTTGCCGACTCTCACAACTAAAAAATCAACTCACCTCAGAAAGTGCGATTGATCTTGCGGGCTTTCCTGATTCCAATGCAGTCTTCATCTTCCCATATATCTCTTTTTTGGCATCGTAGTCCGCCATCTATGAACACTTAGGCATCAAGAGTTGAAACATACAGTAGAAATCACCTTGCCCCTCGTTTTTAAAGCACGCTCGATAGCCCGTTCCACTTGAGACAAATCGGAAAGGATCAACTCAAAATTGATCACTGAAATGTCTCTTTCAGAATCAACACTCCCATCGACATGGATTATCTAATGGCCGATTAGGTTGAGTCGTAAGGCTAGTGATACATTCACATACGTTTGTATCCTCAAAACAGCGAACAACGTGTACGAGTGCATCACATTCTCGAATATTCGATAGAAATTTATTGCCTAGACCTTGACCATCTGCTGCACCCTAAGCACGGTCATTTTATTCTCATTCTACGACATTTGCTTACCTTCACAAGGCCAGCAATATCAACAAACTCAACAGTTGCTGGAATGATTCTCTCAGTATTGGAAATCGACGCGAGCGTGTCAAGTCGATTATCCGGCACATTAACGATACCAAAATTCGGTTCGATAGTACAAAACGGGAAGTTGGATGCCTGGCAAGTCGATTCAAGAAAGAGCTTTGTTGACTGCTCGCTCTGGATACCTGTGCCGCACTGTTTTCAACAAGTGCATTGAATAGAGTGCTTTTACCAACATTCGGTAGACCTAACGGTACATAACGATCAAAAGCATCGTATGTTGGATTTTTCGGTTACGTACCTACGATGCCAGTCTTCAACGCCATCGAAACATGTTTTGATGTGTGAAGGTGACGTGTAGCGCCCCTCTTGCGAAGTTCCTAACGTACAGCTGAGTAAGCTATTCACCAAGAAGACCCACCCACGCAGATACGCACCCTATGCAGCATTTGGCGCGTTTGGCGCTGAAACATGATGCGTGTGCATTGAGACGTCATGCGGAAAGAAGAAACGTTGTGGTGGGAAGCTCTTATTGTGTACCTTTGTGTACCTCTCCCTCTATCCGCGAATTTTGACAAGATTGTCCTCTGCTGAAAAATCGTAGAAATCATAGTGTGATGGATGGATACCAAAAGTCGATAGTTATTTTACAGCGAACGATATAACTACATTAGTACAATACACACACATTATATACCTTGTGTTTACTTATGTTTACATAAACATATCAAACGTTTTCAGTCCAGTGACGGCGGCGCGGTGAACGCGGTGAAGACTTCCGTGAAGGTTTGCGCGCTCACTTCGTCAAAGGCGACTAAACATGCCTAAGAAGAAGTTCATCACCGCTCCCACTGCGAAATATACACTACTTCCTGGAAACGGAGCAGCTGCGGCCAATGGAACACGCTGGATTAGAACAGACGTGAATGACCATTTCGAACCTTTTCAAGACTCTGGCACGGCCACAGCTCAGCAACAATCTGCGTCTAATAGTGCTGCCAGACAGTCCATTACTCACGCGAGACCTCTACATTTGAACTCAGAAGCACCGCTTGATCATTATGACTACGACTGCCATTTACGCGCCATCGGTGATGACCCTTCAGCTATTTTTTTCTCAGCGAGGCAACTTGAGGGCACTAGAAATACTTCATCTGGTGATACGGCAACTCGAGCGTCGTCAGTAGCACACCATATTGACGAGTTAGATAGGGGCGAAGCTCAAGGAGGTGAAATTGACCTCGAACTCACAGACGTTGAATCAAATTCTTCTAGCGGGAATGAGGAATATGAAGACTTTTTCCAGCAGATAATTGGGACGGGCACAAGACAATCGAATACTGTGTCAACAGGTTCACATGCGTTGCCGAATATAGTACGATCTTACGGCACCAAAGTTGCGGAGAAAGTGGATGAATCACAACGAAAGGCATCGACAGATGCACAGTTCAATGCAGTGTTACATACGTATGATGATAGTTCCCTACTGGATGTTCCTGCACACAGTAACAAAGTCGACATACTGTCTACTCTGAATAGTTTAAATTTATTGAATGAAACCCAGTGTGATGCAGTATCGATAGAACGCACTCTGCCAGAACTTGATCAAATGAAAATACAGCAGGGACACACAAGAACAAGAGAGGCAAATGGTACTTGTGTGGACAATATACGATCCAAGTTGGACTGCGAGACCGTTGTTAGTTCGTACTCCATCTCTGAAAATTGTCCTAGGTTATTACCGCTCAAAGAATCGCGCGCAAAACGCATTCTATCCACTTCGACAACTGCGTTCCCTGAAAGTTCAAGTGCAGTGCTGGCCACATGTCAAGGTGGCCAGAATATCTCAAGAAAAGATGAAGGTTCTTGGAGACAGAACACTAGGAGAAAAGGCGAAACTCGCGAAGAGAAAAAGTCGAGAAAAGCCGCGGTCAAACTGGGTCGTCAGGAGGCACGGCAGCACAAAAAGCTCTTAAAGCATGCATTCAAAGAAGCAAGTCTTTCAGTACACTTGCATGCCAGTTCCAATGTTTCAACAACGAGTTTTAATTAATGTACTTGACGCACTGGTATTGTAGTTGGCACATTTACGAAAATTATAAACCAAAGAACTCCAGTCCTATCACTTGCGTTGCAAGTAACTTTTTGCTCCAGTGAGCGGTAAGAGTAACATCACCCCAGTTGTACACGCAAGGAGAAGTGCAGTGAAAAAGGCGTCCCATCCGTACTGTTGCACGAGAAGTGACAGCGGAATACCGGCATTTGCAGCACCAAGATAAGCTACCCAACCGAGAAAGCCTTCGCTTGCACCGACAGAACGTCGGCCAACGATCTCTGCACCACAAAGGCCTATTAACATCTGTGGACCATAAAGGAAAAAACCAATAAGGAATACGATGATCGCTTGTAGACTTGCAAGACCGGCTGGTACCGCTTTGAAGGCCATTAGCATCATGGCAACACCAAAAAGATAGCCGATGACTATTTGGATTCGTTTACCAACTGCACCGCCTGTTCCACGAGCGATGTACCAGTCACTGAGTTTCCCAGCAATCAGGCTACCGACTAATCCACCGAGCTCAAGACCTGACACACGAACTGCAGCCGCGCCAGCGTCGATCACCCCTTTCTCCTTGATTAAGTAGAAGATAGACCACGAAGTGATACCCTGTCGCACAACGTATACACAGAAATAAGTAAATGCAAGACCCCAAATGAAGGGGTTTGAGAGTACATTATGTAGTAAATTCTCTATAAGACTCGGTTTAGCATCTTCTACATCATCTGTTTGTTTCACTGCGCTCGTAGTTTCCAGTTCCACAGGCGGGAAGCCGCGATCTTCAGGTGCATCGCGAAGGGTAGTCACAATCACAGTACCTACAAGAACCGCTATCGTACCAGGAGCCCACAGCCCCCAACTCCAACCGAATGTGCGAGCGGCAGTTCCTGCCAAAATTGGCGCCGCGAAGCCCCCAAGATTATGTGCTATATTCCACATACCCCAGTACGTTCCACGCTCCTTGGCAGCAAACCAAGAAGTCAATATTTTTGCACAACTTGGTGCCCCAAAGCCTTGCAATATTCCATTCATGGCCCACAATGCGCAAAAGAGAGGTAAAGAAGCGCTCAATCCAAATAAGATATTCACAACGCCCGTCGCAATGAGTCCTCCACCAAGCATAACAGCTGGCGAAAGCATGTCACCAACAACTCCGCTTACAAACTTGCTACAGCCATAACACAAAGGGAATATGGAGGTAATGACTCCAATCGATGTTATATCGAGGCCAAGACTCGGCGTCGCCACCATCGCTGGCGCAGTAAAAGTTAGACTATTCCGCGTAAGGTAATAACAAGAATAGCCAAGTAGGATACTTATGAAAACTCCAAAGCGGACTCGAAGAAATTCTTGCCCATGACCCGTTTTCGACTCAGTTTCAGCTAGGTTTGCACCGTTCGCACAAGCCATGACGTGTGGAGCCTGTTTTCGACTCTTTGATGTATCAGAGGTACCGCATTCTCTGCGCTCACGCGAAAATTTTCGAAAACTTTTGGCCCCACAAATAGTGTGCGAATTTGTACCACGTATGGGCAACGAGAACCTCCGGCACACAGCCCGAGTTTGAAGTCTCGGGTGACCTCCCGGAGAGAAGTAGAAGCTTGAGCATTGCACAAGTCGCGCCATCTCACCGTACGCCTTTCCGTGCGATTTCTGACGTGTGCCACACGCGCAGTTCGCACGCGATATTGACCATAACTACGACTTTAATGGCAAAGTTATTGTCATTGGACACTCAGATATGCTCATACCTAAGGAATCTTAGTCCAATGACAATATGAGAATCTAGATTGATCTAGATTGTCTAGGTCGCGTATAAAACTCTATATTATATACCGGAATCTCCTATTATGCTAGGGTACCATATTCAAGGTATGATAGTTCTAATAGAGAACCTAATCAGGATGAGTTAGGAATTGGCTTTAGCATTTGTAACGCATAAGAAAACGGCGCATCTAATCTCGGTAGAGACCATCTACGTGTTAGGCGAATTTAGGAAAACTGGGCCCCGTCCTCACAACCTTACCCCCGTTTTTTAGATAACTTTGTCATAAATTTAGTTAACTACGTTACCCTTAGTCGGCCTAAAATGATTATTAGGCCCACTTGCCGAAATAAACGAAGCGGGAAGGCGAGTGTTCGCAGTCGTCGAAACTATCGACTCGGCGCTTACATGCCGCAGTCGAAGCACGCGAGATAACACTTGCACATAAACCTAGAGCTCACCAGTAAAACTTCCATACATATCCATACGGTTTTACACACAGCTGTGAGTTCTAGGCGATGGAAGGCGTTTTCACACGTTCACTTCACCTGCAACTTATAGCGAAGGTGAGTTAAAACGCGCGCAAGTTCCACCATTTCAAACAAAATTAGATATGTGGGACGAATGACATCGTGAAAGGGACCACTTCAGAGATTTTCTCGCAAGTTTTAGCGACGTAAGTATTCCACTAATTCTGGGACAAGTGAGTCTAATAGCACCGATAGCTACTTGCAAGAAATTGCCATCGCGGCAAAGAACAGTGCAAGTGTTGGAGTGAGCATTAAAGATATTTTTTCTTAGTTTTGCCATAATTTAGAAGTTATTAGGGTCGCACGATTGTGAATGCTGCAGACGTACTGGCCACCTTCGGTGACGCTTGTGAGCTGTTAGAATATTTTGAGAAGACAACCAAGAGGCAGCAAACAATTATTGACAAACCTTCTAGTACATTTACACGCAAGAGGCCACGGGTAAGTACATTATTACGAAACAAGGAATCAGAACTTAATCAGAACTTGTGCGAAGTTGCGCCCAACACTTGCAGTAGCTGGTATCGAGTACCCTGGATACCTGCCAGCTTTCCTGCCAGTTTTACCGAGGAAGGAAGAATTCTGTACAGAAAAAGAGCTTCCTCAGTTTCGAGTAAGAAGTCTACATTTATCTAACGAATTACTAAACTAAAGATGCCAGTGTAAGAGCGAAACGGACGCACAGAATCAATCGTCGCCATTGTATAACAGTCTGAAACGGCAAGAAATAGAGACATTTGACCCCTTCGTCAAGCGAACTATATTGTAGGTGATTTTACTCTCAATGCCGCAATTCTCACCTTTTAAACAGATCAACTGATGAAGCTCATCCTCCAACTCAGTCTTTGAGAGTTTCACAAAAGGAACAGGGAATTACCATCAAAGCAAGCACTTTGGTACATGGTTCTGTACCTGTGTTGGACAACTCTTGATGTTTTTGCTTGAATGTTCGACTTCAGCAATTTAAGAGATGCAGTGAAAACTTCGTACTGTAGTGATATATCGTAAAAAGGACACAGAATCCTCATAGGCAACAACACTTTGCACTCTTTTAGGGTACAGATGCGGCTTTTCCGTAGTACAGTAGATATTGTGCATAATAAATGAAACAGCATTGTTCTTCGTCGAGACACACGGTGTCACCAAACATTAAACGCCAGCGCCATTCAGCGCCACGAACGCACAAAGTGTTGCAACTAACGACAGTCTTTGGAGACTTGCCATGAAGTCACTTTCCTCTTTTACAGGACGATATCTTCGTCCACGTTGGAAAAGAGGATCCTCGTTCATCTTCCGCGCGAGGACTTGTCTCCGCGTCCACTCATTTGACTCGGCTGATCACGTGAGCGGAGAGCGTTTCCTTGTTGCTAAACCCATAGATAATGCTGTCTTCAAGCCTTACGGTCAGGTGAGACAAAATCACGCGTCGCTATTTCTATCTATCTCTTAGATGGACACTTAAGATTCTAAGCTGGGAAGAAGATGGTAAGCCTTATGGTGCACAGGTAAGCTAAGAGGCAACGTTGGAAGTGACTTGAGAAGTCAAACTAGGACTTGTCGCTGCAAATTTGTGATGGGACTCCTCGATTGTACATATTTCGATCACGGAATCGTGGCCTGAGTTTCAGTGAAATAACATATCATGAAAAAGTCTCACAATGTCTAATGAGTACGAGCAATAAGCTTTGGTAAGACATGTAGCATTGCGCACTGTGAAACTCACGTGAGTGGCAGGTATCTTGCTGTAGCAAAACCAACCTTCTCTCTGGAGCAATTTCCGACAGCTGAAAACATTGAAGTTTTCCAAATCGAAGGTTGAGACTCACGCTGTGGACCTCTGTGGGTATTCTAAGTCGTTCTAGGTGACACAGTAGTTAAAATGGAACCTGGAGTTTGGCATGCTGGACCCATGTTTATCGTAAGTTCTTCAGCCTCACTGAAACTTTCGTCACACGTCAAGCAGGATGCGAATTACATGGATTTCTTGAGTTTAGAGCTCAGTGATACAAACATTGTAGACCATAACACACACGTTTACACTAGAGAAGGGATCACATTCTCTGTTCAGTTGGAATGAAGGTGATACAAAAAATACATGTTACAAGATTTTCATCTCAAGTCTGGCGAAGATTGTAAAGGAGCACTCTACCGCGCACATTTCCTAACGCTAAATGTGTACTTAGAGGATGGAAGTCTCCCGATAGAACATAATGCAAAGGTGTTGCCTTTGTTGGCCATGTTGACAGTGTATGATGAGTCACAGTGTCAACAATTCTAACACCATCTGTTTGTAAAGTTGATTTGATAGAAAATGTAATAGCCAAAACATATACCCTTTAACTGACTCGAGGACGTTAACAAAAGAGCACCAGTACTGTCAAAACGCAAGCTATCAATCTTCGTCTTTAAACTCCGCACTACCTATCACACAAAAATGCCCGTAAGTTGACATCATCACATAATTCGTAACCATCCACCTTAACGGGAGAGAGCACATCATCTTTACAACTCGAATTCCTTTGATCATTCATTCAGTAGCATGCAAGATGGGTATTGAAAATTCGTACCAGCCAGTCTGAAGGCCAACAAGCCCAGACGCTGTTCCAACCGCCAGGAGTCCTGTATCACATATTTATTTCGTACTTGTAATTTTACAGCACAAGGACGCACCTTTCGCGTCACAAAAAGCAAGGGTAGTTGCATCATAAAATGCAGTTTCTTTGACTTTTTGCTTACATCTGTTCATTCGTAAGTCCCTGAAAAAGATTGTAAACATACGTAGCTTGAAACATGAAGTTAGTATACCAGACATGAACCGTGCCTTCGTTGTTTACTGTCATCAAATCGCGCTCGCACGCGCCAAAAGTTGCGCCGCTGATATGCCCTTCAGCCGTCAATGTGGCCAACTTTGTGCGTGAACTCAGTGACATGACAGCAATACTTCCTTGTTCTCCTGGCACACAAGCCATTGTGGGTGTTGTGTTCTGGTGGATCTATATTCAATAGTAGTCAGGCCTTAGCTACAATTTTTATGATGACAACGAACCACGAAAGACGATGGCCGCCAATTCCCATGCAGTTGAATTTTTTCGGTTGTATTCGTTTCAATATCACTCAAGTAAAGCGAATGTGACCCAGCAACCAGAATCTGTTCGTGATTGTTTGTGGCGTGGCTTTGTAGATGAAAATAAGCGTACCTGCCCGTAATCTCTTCCCAAAAATCCCGCGCGATATATTGGAACTCCCTAATAATAACAAGGTCATGAAATATGTCTTAGATGTCATGTGAATCTACCTCGACAAAAAGGGAGTGTCTGAAGTTATAGCTGTCACTATTAGCTTGTTTCGCAAATATTCTAACGTGTGCATCAAGTCCAGCCGTTAGTACAAGCTGCAACGCTTACAGTAAACCATAATGTCATTTCCGTGATGGTGATGATAAACGTACCCTCCCTGTCGCATCAAATTCTGTACTATTGATAGAACTATCACTTGGGCAAGTTGTGTTCACGTCCCGCAACCGTCTCAAGGATAGCTCACTCTTACGCATCGATTTTTCCCCATTTACGTGCAGTGATCGATCTTCGTTGGACTGGATATGAGTTGAACTTCGGCTGCTCGACCATTTTGGTCTACAAAAGACGTTTTACCTCCGAAAAAGTGACTAGTGAGTGACTTACCTTTTTCGCACTCTGTCTCCGTTTTCTTCTAAAGAATCGTCAGTCGCACCAAGAAAACTCTGCTTGGGGGACAGCATTTTCTCCGTACGTGCCTCCGCGGAGTTGTGATTTTCGACGCACGCTCACGCACTCGTTGCGGTTCCGCGCCGTCGGCACTGTCTGGTGGGTTGTCGTGATCAAGCCGCCGTTGTTAGGTGCGAAAATAAGAACTGCTAGAAAGTTTCCTTCTAAAATATGAAACATAACACTACCAGTACTCGTACTATCGTACGATAGTACTCTACGAGTACTACTATAGTACTCGTAGAGTACTTTTTGATGAGATGAACTATGATCGATGTTCTTTGGGACGCCGACGTAACTAGCACTCCTGTTTTTCGAAGATCGCGCGCTTACAAGTCACCCGATCCATGGGTTTGGTCGAATTTCACGCTGAAACATGCCGCTTGAAGCCGCTTGCTGATCCATCCGCAGTCGCGCGGTCATTAGACGCGAATCTCGGGTCAAACGACTGGTCGAGTAACTGTGAAGGGCTACTTCAACTACGTGCACTCGTCACTCACCACCAGGAAGAAGTGAACCAAGTAATTTTCGAGAAATGGGTGTTCCTCGTTATTCGATGTTTATCGAGCCTTCGCAGTGCTGTTGTAAGGGCTGCCTTATTATGTGTCACAGACCTTGTTAACACTTGTGGTGAGTTAGTTGGTCCTTTTGTCACCAGTGAAAAGTCATCTTTGTACTACACTCTACTCGAGAAAAGTTCGTTTGAAAAAGCTTTTGTGATGGAACAGGCTCGTGGTGCCTTACAGCAATTGGTTCAAGTACTTCCTGCTGGCCATGTCATCGCTTGTGCTTTACCACTTGTCAAGCACAATAGACCACAGTTCAGAGCACAAGTTGCATCGTCGCTGCTCTGTACCCTCGAAAGGGCTGATTCTTCGGAGCTCATGGTAACTTGATATTTATTTCCCATCTTGAATCTAATTTCGTCGCAGAATATTCTATCATGCGAGCGAGAGTTTATTTCATCCATTTTCATGCTGGTAAGTACCCTGACTTCAGTCAGATTCAACTCCCGTAAATGACCGCACTCAAGGCAAACGATGCTAATCAGGAAGCACGACAGTACGGTAGAAGAGTTGTGCATCGAATTCGGGATCTATTCCTACAAACTGAACCTATGAAGCAGTGGGTTGAGCTCCTAGAATCAGAGCTTGATGGAACTCTACATATTCTCACAATGAAGTGGCAGGAAGATGTAAAGCGTGCCACATATCGTAATTGAGTGACATCATGGACGTGATTGCTTTTTGCAAGCTCTTGTAAAAGCAGCTTTCACTTTGCTACAAAGTACACCCGCTGTACTTTGAAATATGGGTCCTTTTCCACTGAAACGCGTCAAGTCATGAAGAGTATCCCAGTCTTCTCTAGTAAGGCCATACTTATTCATGAACGAGACAATATCGTCTATACCAGCAAGTTCCCGCCCCCCTTTGGTGAGAAATGTCATATCGCGTAAAGTTTTAGTTCGCACCAAAGGGAAGTAGTCAAGCCTAATTTGTCTGGTGGTTGGTGCACAGGGCGCATTAGACAAAAAATGACTTGATAGCTCGTGGCACAGCCTGTGGGCCTTGTTTTTACTGGATAGTTTGCCAAGCACTGATGGGAATCTATTGAAATTTCGTTCGGATGGCGAGCTTGATAAAACTTCTCTCTTACCCGAAACTATTGATGCTGGTAAGATAGAACCTGAAATAGTGGACACAGGCAATAACGCCCATTTCTGTTCAGAATACACCGCCTTGCCAGTAACTTCCGCATCTGATATCCGACAAGCAGCAGTAGACAATAACTTAAGCCTCGAATAATCTGTGTTAGCCATTCTTGGACGCATATTCAAATAATTTTCGTGTACAAATAATGATATGAGGTCAGCATCTGACAGAGCACACTGCTCTCTAATTTGCACAGTATTTCCAGCCTTTGCCACTCCTGCGAAAATTCTGTCAGCATTTGCGAAAGGGTTTCCGGGAACATCTTTGACCGGTCGTTGGAACAATTGATTCGTGCTTGAGTTGAGTTCAAGAAGTTGTAACTGATTTAGCAAAAGGCGTAGATCGCCTTCACATGTTTCCACTAGTGATGTCAACGTGTCGTCTGTGATCTGCATATGTTCCTTTCGTGCAATCTCACTAACGTACTTGACAAGCTGTGGACGCATTGGTCGATGAAAAGCGCAATCTTCGCAGTGGGGTAAAAGACTCTTCAGCTTAGTTGAGTATCTGTCATTGCAGATACAGATAATGGGAATTTTCGTTATCTTTATCAGACTTATTAGTTCCGCAACGCCGCCTCGATCACCGCTACTCATACCATCGACCTCATCCATGATGAGAACACTTGGCTTGATTTCATCAGCAAACCCGATAGTAGAGTTTGTAATCAGCTCCCTGACCATACTGGTGAGATTTCCGTTCACACCTTCACTTATTGAGGAGCTCGATTTATTCCTTGAGTCACTGGCGTTCACTTCGAAACATTTGTATCCGAGCTGTGTGCTAACAAGTCTTGCTGATGTAGTTTTCCCCACACCTGGTGGTCCGCTAAGTAAGATCGCCTTTGTCACTCGCACACGCTTGCCCTGCACTGAGCTTTGCCAGTTTAACAGCCAGTCTTTAAGTGCCTTGATTTTAGCCGCGTTTCCTACCATATGTGTGACGTCATTTGGACTGTATTTGTCAACCCAAAGTGTCCGGTCATATCCTGTGCGCGAACGCCCGGATTCGCCACACTTCGGTCGCTTTGACGGCAGTACCGTGGTAAATGAGAAAGCATCTGTGTGCTTTCTCGAGCTCATACAGATCGGTGCCCGTATGCAGAAATGAAAACGTTTAAGGGATCAGTGTACCTGTGATCGAGCTAGCTCAACGATCGAAACCTCCTCCTTGGTAGCGTGCACGGACTTGAGGTAACTAACTTGGTAGTTCTCTTGCTTCCGAAGTCGGCAAGACAATAAGAAACAAAAGCCGTATCTATATTTTCATTTCAAACTTGCTTTCAAAAAAAGGAGGCAGGACCGGCTACTTCTCAAATGTGGACTCCAATCGACCGTTAAACTCGCTCTGAACTAAAAAGGAATGGTACACAATATGATGTTACACTCGTCATGTTTTGTGACCGCTTGCTTCTATGCTATAATCAATACGTTGTGCTGCGAGGCGTTCAAATTTCTGCAGCCGTTCACTCCTGAACTTTGCATATATCACGTACATGAACTACCAAATTCATGCCATCGTCCGTCACAAGTGTAGCCTAAACACACATTAAGATTGCAACAATATAGTACTGCAATCCTTACCCGTGCAATGTGTGTTTCAACACCCAGTAGTCGTGCTTGCCTACCTCGGAGGTGGCCTTTCGTTATGAGAACTGTTGATCTCAGTTTCTATGCCTCGATGATTACTCGCTTGAATAATAAAAATATCACGTACTGGTATCACCGGCTCTAAATCTGCTTGCTTGACATCAAATATTCCATTAGTGAAGCTCACATTTGCCACACAGTGTGCCTTGACGGCCAGGATGACCCCTTTGCCGAGTTCCTTTTTGTGCTTCACGACAAGGCCTGGTAAGACCCATACACCATCTCTTTGGATCGAATTCCATTTGTTTATGGCTGGGCCATCCAATTCCTGAAGCGATCGTGGCCGTTGCTGTCGCGCGTTAAGGTGTTTACTCTTACTTTCAGCTTTCTACATGTTACAGTTAACAAGTCCTGGAAACTAGGATCATATTTGGTCACCTGGAGGTCAAAACTTCCGATAGCCTCCTTCATTTCTGTCGGAAAATGCACGTTTTTACCCCGCACGTTTTCTTCACATCGCGAAGCTTGTAATGTGATAATCTGTATTCACGGCTGAGTTCCCGTTCGAAACATGGATATGTATGTCTCACCTTCTCTATCTCTCTCTCATCAGTGTTTTCCCGAGCTCGCTTGTATTTCATATGTTGTCGAACGGTATCTTCTTTCTCAGTAGGCTGATACAAAACGAACCAACCTTTCGCGGTCTCTTCGATGGTACAGTCTGGTCTACTCCCCAAGTGCTTAATAAACTCAGTGAGAGTGGTCCATTTCGTCGCTAAATTTTGTTGTTAAAAAACAGCTGTGAATTCATGAAATTGTATACCGTTCATGTGAACGTGTGATTTGTGCGATATCAACTCATTATACACTTTTGTCGCTTCTACCCGCGCACGTCGATGCCTACGAGAAATGTGAGCACACACGACAAGACACTACTTCTAGCTTACGTCAACTGCAGGTGTTTCAAAAAGTTTTGCTCAAACGTCTCGGAATACTGGTCGATGGCCCGCTTCGGATTTTCACCAAAAAGTTGCACTCGACGTAAATGACCGTCCGACGCACAATGACACTTGAAACCATTTTCATCGCGACACTGCTTTTCGCACAGTTGACAATACCAACGAAGCTTCTGTAGACCTTTCGACTTCAACTGTTTTGCCGCTACTCTACTAGCGGATTGATGAGACATAACTTTGAACTGCAAAGTGCAAGTTATCTCATCCACGTGTCACTAGTATCTGATCTAGTGCACGCAGCGACGCAAATCTAAGAACTCAAACTCAAGCGTGTTGGCGAGATGGCCGTTCCTATGTTGGTTTTGCTCGCCACACCGGCACGGCCTCCACTCACCTTAATAAGTTCTTGGATAGAAATGTACAATGCAAAATATTGCACTTCGAAAACTTAGGCTGGGTGGGAGATCTTTGTTACCATGGATACTACTAGCTACTATCGTAATATGGAACTTACATTTTCGCGGCTCCGTTCTACACCCATATTCATTGACCATACTAAGTATCGTTTATCCCCATCATTACTTTAAGAAGGCACAGTATGTGTATTAACTATCATAGCCTGTAGAGTCATCGCGCCAGCTGAGCTTGCGGCGGGGCACGCAATCAAGCACCTCATACCTTCACGTCCAAGTCCCGAGAACTGGAGCTATGTCGAAAGGAATTTCAGTCGGTCTTTCCAAAGGTCACGTCGTGACAAAGCGTGCTCTCGCACCACGCCCTGGGTCTCGCAAAGGGGTAAGTTTGTCGCACCTCTTTGCACTGTCGTCTTAACATCTTACCTTCATAGCGTTGCGGCAAGCGGGTTGGAATGATCCGCGAACTCGTTCGAGAAGTAGCTGGATCTGCACCGTACGAAAAACGATTGATCGAGCTTCTCAAGAACGGCCGTGACAAGCGTGCCCTGAAACTTGCGAAGAGAAAGGTGAGTGTCCTACCTTCTAGGGTTTTCTTGTAAGCCTCCGGTCGTTGCACGTTTTTTCCTTTCAACAAGTTCGGCGCTCAGCTGGATGAGGAGACCCGCGACGGAAAGACAAAATAGTACTAACATTTCTTGCGTTCGCACCAAATGCAGCTCGGGACGCACTTGCGCGGTAAAAAGAAGAGGGAAGAGATGGGTAACCTCATGCGAAAGTCTAGTCGGAAGACTGCTACTGCTGCTGCTGAGGGCAAGTAGTGACTGCACTAGGATCTCAACTATAGTCGAGCCAGTTGTTATTACAAACGAGCGGTTCTAAGAGCAATGCTATTTTTCAATCGTAAGCAAACCTTGTCCTAACGTAGTAAGCTCCTTGAAATCTCTTTCGCATTGGCGAAGGCTTGCGAGAGTGGGTGGTCGGCACTACCTACTTCCGTTGCGTCCTCAAGCATTGATACCCTATTACATATCACATCGGGATCTGTTTCGAGGATGAAACCGTCATCAATGAGTTCGTCAAGAACTGTCATGCATTCGTCAAAATGTTCCAGTAACGTGTTCTTTTCCATTGTTCCATTTGTAAGTGACATCAAGGCGCCATACAATGCTTGCAAAACAGCTGCAACAATTACTTCGTTCTCACACTGGGGTGCAACAACATAGACACGAAAATCTATTGCGCTACGGAAAACAACCAAACTGTCTTCAAGGACTAAAATATCAAGATCTTGGCCACTTGTTGAGTCAGTTTTATTGAATACAGTTCGTTCAAAGGCAAGTTGTTCTTGAGTACTACTTCTGTATCAAGATTTTGTGAGCTCTGATTTGATTGACAAACATAACACCGTACCTTGTGGAGTTGTAGTACTTCGCAGTAATTCTCTTGCCGTCATCGTCGAGGATGATTACACCGTTGATGGTTGGAATATTTGCTGGTCTCATCGTCGGGGAATATATTCGTTGCACAATATCAAGCTACGGTCACGTCCAAGAAACGGTGTATGAACGTTGAAGTACTGTTAGCTGATATCGGAATAACCTCTTAAATATTTGTTCACGTCCGATCTAGACTGAAGATTGCACGCGTCCTCGTTCTCACCTTTATCCGACCACCTGCACGATACGACGCGCGAACACCTGTGCGGGCCGAACCATTTTTCCGACCACCGACCCGGCATAATAGACCCATTCCAATAAGGAATCTTACTCTTTGTCATATATAGTGACACTCGTGGCCTATCATTTATGGGGCTGAAATTTAGCGAAATTCACTAAATTATACGCCAAGATGCTATGCGAACATTGTTCTATCCCGGATAGACTATAGTCTATATCCAGGCGGAATGCGCGTGTTGTTGTTGTTGTTGTTGTTGTTGTCGTGCCGGGCCTCAGAAAAACGAGCAGTCGAACCTGGTTCGCCAGTCTTGGCGAGAGCTGTCACTCGTAGTCGCCTGTCTTGTAGGTGAACTGCCTAACTAAGTTCCCTTCGCTGTTTTCCTTACGTGTAGTGTGGCAAGATTATGAGGTTAGCACTGAGAGCAGCGAGGTACGTAAGCTCCGTGCAGTCGTCACTTTATCTAACTTTCACCAGGGTGGTTGGTCGCCAAGCAAATGTTGAAGAGCGCCGCCTTCTAAATGGGCGACGATCTTCTTTATCCCGTTACTCCTCTAACTTAAGTATTTCGTCCAAGCTGGACCGCAAGGCACGTGCGTCCTTGTTGCGAGAAGGTGAGTGAGTGAATGTGTATTCTCATACTTTCTTTTTTCAATAGTTCACTGTAGACGTTATCACTACTGACCCCGAAAATAATGTCAGCGAATATATATACGATAAACTGGATAAAGGGCTCCATCGACTTCCGGATCATCCGTTAGGTATATTGAAGAATGTCATCGAGAACTACTTCTGTGAAGTTGACCCCTCTGTGAGCTTCACCGTCATGGATGACCTAAGTCCTATTGTATCCACATATGCAAATTTTGATTCTGTTTTAGTTCCAGCAGACCATGTATCGCGTTCTGCAAACGATACTTACTACGTTACGAAAGGTAGTGTTTTACGTTGTCACACTTCCGCACATCAGCTGGAGCTGCTAAAACACGGACACAAAAGGTTTTTAGTAACAGGGGATGTGTACAGACGTGATACAATTGACGCAACACATTTCCCAGTCTTTCATCAAGTAGAAGGCGTGAGAGTCTTCGAACCACATGAATGGGAATCACAAAATTTGTCAAGTCTAGAACTTGCTAGTACAGAGTTGAAGACGACGCTTGAAGGTCTTGTTCGACATCTTTTTGGAGAGTGTGAAATGCGTTGGGTAGATGCCTATTTTCCTTTCACTGAACCATCATATGAATTGGAGATATTTTTCAAGGGAGAGTGGTTGGAGGTTCTAGGTTGCGGAGTGATGCAATCTAGTATTCTTGATGCAGCAGAGCTGGATGGACATCGTGCTTGGGCTTTTGGTCTTGGTCTAGAGCGTCTTGCGATGATCTTATTTGACATTCCTGACATTCGCTTGTTTTGGACTCCCGATCCTCGTTTCTCTCAGCAATTCAAATCTGGAATGTTTCGAGCCGGCGGTGTGGGCATGAAAAAGTTTTCAAGTTATTCGAAGTATCCACCGTGTTACAAAGATGTATCTTTCTGGTTACCACAGGACAAAAACTTCACAGAAAATTCTCTTTGTGAACTCGTTCGAAGTATAGCTGGGACTCTGGTAGAAGAAGTGAAGTTGATTGATGAGTTTGAAAATAAAAAACTCAAACGGACTTCTCACTGCTACCGCTTTACTTATAGGTCCATGGAGCGTTCACTCACTGATGACGAAGTCAATGAAATACAAAATGAAGTGAGGCAGCGTCTTGAAACAGACTTGCATGTGGTTCTTCGCTAAATCATTATTTCCCGGCTTGTGGCACCTCTTAAACATTTCATGTAACGAAGTAATTGCTTTTACTGTATTACAATATCGTATTCCGTGCTCTAAGTTTCTCAAACTGTATACCGTTCCTTTGCTCGGCGCTCGAGTCTTATTGCGTCATCATGTACCATGTAACCGATTTTTTCTGAGTCTGGAACACCAAGTACAGTTTTGAAATGTCTTCCAATCGCCAGTTGTTCAGGTTCATTCGAAGAAGTCTTTGTCCAAAGTGATATGCGGTGTTGCTTCTGTCTCACACTGACAACTGCTCCGCATATGTCAATGGACTCTGCGAACTGTTCACCTATTAACTCAAGTAGGAGACTCAACCAGTTATCATCTAGATCACTAGTGTCTTTTGATTTAGGGAAGTAATAAGTCCACTTGCCTCCCTTTGCACATTTTTCATCTTCCCATTTTGGCTCAATACCTTCCTTGAAAAGGTGGAAGTCAGTTCCCATAATTAGTTTACTCGGGCTGAGAATGTTGTTGTAAAGGCACCAGAAATCCTCAACTGTGTTGAACGTATAAACACTTCGAAGTGTCTGCCCCCACGTGGTCTGCTTTTGGCGTCTGCGATAATTTTTTAGTGTTTTGACACGGTAGCCTGATAGTTGACGTACCCATTGGGGTTGTCGAACCACAAAGTCCAGGTGTGCTCTAGTGGATGTTTCAACGACTGCGCTGGATCACTCATATCGATTTGATACGGTTCGATACGGTGAACTTCAAACTGGAACTTATGAAGGCCGAGTTCGCGTCGATCGTGCTATCGGTCGCGGGTCCGGTTCTGTCTGCTGCACACGATAGGGTTTGGTTCGGTTTCAAAAGTCGGTTGGTGTATGGGGCTAGGGATGAGTTTTCCATGTAAATTTACACTTTTACATATTTAATTCACTGTTCATGGCTCGTCGTAACCCACTGTCTCCTCAAACCTCCCAGATCGCCCTCGCTTTTTCTCTTGAAAAATACCCCTCTAGTATGCTGCTTTTCACTTTTCATCCTGCCGTAATACTCACGCTTGATGGTACCATTACCAAGTGTAGCCCTAAACTATACTGATAGTATGTGGTAAAATCTGTCTCACGGGCAATCAAATCCCCGATTCGAGCGAGGGAAAAGAACTCGTGGGATGTCGCGTTAGATTCACTCCGTAGTCCTAGTGGTCCTAGTCTGCAAAGTTGCACGCAAGCGATCAGAAGTGTCCATCGCCTCATACTTGATCATTGTTACACTCCATTCTGCGACAGTTCGTATAATATCGCAACTAGCTGTTGCGCAAGATGCAAGGTGTTCCCACACTCCGTATTTCTGAGGTACAGCGCTTACGCACGACTGTTGGTGCTTCATGTCGACGCACGAAACGATTTCGGTGTGCTGTTCGCGCCGATACCGCAGATACTCCGTTGAAGGTTCAGGTCGCTCAATTTGTTGTGGACCTAGTTCCAGGTGAACGTGGCCTGAGGATACTCTCTAAGGCTTTTCCGGAAAAAATTCGAGGGACTTTCTGTAACTTGCTAGATAGCTACAAAAGTCAAATGCTCATAGCGACTAAAGATGAAAAAGCCGCTTCGGTGCTTACGACATACATTTTCAAGGATATGGTCAAGGCTTATGCGGGTCAACTTCTTGGTACTCCATACGAGTTTCCATCTTATCACAGGGCCATCCGTGCACCCTATGACTACTTCCAAATGGCAAACATGTACATTGGCAGCCTCATAGATTTTGAACGCTCGATTATGCGCTACCCAGATCGCTGGACGACGATTCAATCCCAGCTTGACAGTGGTGAAAATGTTGTGTTGTTTGCAAATCATCAAAGTGAAGGCGATGCAGCGTTTATCCCGTTATTTACAGAGGTAACACATCCCGGGCTCGGGCAAAGAGTGACATATGTGGCCGGCGATCGTGTTGTTAGCGATCTCCTCGCGAAACCCTTCAGTATGGGTAAAGATTTGTTATGCGTGCACTCAAAGAAACACATGAATGATATTCCTGAAGAGAAATCAAAAAAAATGAAACAAAATTTGGCAACCGTGAAAGAAATGCAGCGTCTGTTGAACAAAGGTGGTATGTTGATATGGATAGCGCCAGCAGGTGGCCGAGATCGACGAGGAAATGATGGTACACTGTATCCAGACAAATTCGATCCACAAGCCATCGAGATGATGCGTAAGTTGGGCACGAAACCAAGTGCTGCGAAAACACACTTTTACCCTTTCGCTATGGCTACGTATGACACAATGCCACCGCCAGCGTCTTCCGAAAAGCAGATCGGCGAGAAACGCATCGTCAACTATACTGGCGCGGGATTAGCTCTCGGTGAGGAAGTGGTTGTCACAGAGTTCACAGATAGTGAATCTCTCGCAGAGTATATATGGCAACAAGTCTCATACGAGTATGAAATCATAAAATCTTGCAACATTCCAGGTGGAGGAGTTGAAGAGCTACCTGCAGAAAGCATTCACCCTCCTCGTGCACCATCAATCCCCTCTCTGAGTGATCTTTGACTTTGGAGGCAAAGACACGCACCTGTCAGCGCGATGTATCGTGACAACTGATAAACGTGTTCCGCTTCTTCATAATCGCATAGACGAGGGAATCTCCAAATTAATTAAATAACTAATAGTTGCAACACCTGTAGGGTAGGCTTAACCTTGCCGCAGTGTGACTTTGTGACTCAAGGGATGTGATGTCACCAGTGTGATCTAACCGACTTCTGCGACGAAAACGTCGCCGCAGCGACGTCACAGGCGTCGCTACGCGCGTCAGGCACTAATAACGACGTGTTTGCTCGAGTTTGTGCGTCTCCACCACTGCGTAAGTTGTGAGTCACTTTCCTAAATCGCCATCGACGCGCGCACGGTGACTCTGAATCATCGTTGCACAACCCTTACGCACTTCCACCGCATTTCTCATCCTTCTTCTTTTCGTTTTTGCGCGCTTTCGCGTTCGTGTCGGCGCGCGCAATGCATCTGTGGTTGCGCCCACGCAAATCGACCGAGCCACTTTTTGCTCCAGCGGGACCCTGATCGGGGTACTCTTTGACGGTTCATGATTCGTTATCACACCTGAAATTGTCGAAGGTGCAAAATGGCTGTAAAACCTTGCGACAAGGTGAGATGTTGAGACACCACCTACACCTGTAGGTGTGAGATGAATTGTTTGAATTTGCATTTTATCCTTGACGTCTGACGTGCGCCACGATCAAACCTCTGATCCTTTCTCGTCAAGTTTATCATGAACCGCCCTCTCTCGAAAGTATATTTGAAGGAGCGGGCGAGCGAGTGTTTACCAACACAACGTGCACGTCGTGGAATTCGTGGCAACTTGAAACGAGGTTGGAACAGAGTACGTGCAGCTAGTGGGAAACCAGAGTCGCATGATTTCCTCAAGCTCAAGGCGTTTTTAAGCGACTGGTGAGTATTTTCAAACGAATGAATAGTATTGATATTCAGGAACAATAGTGAATTTGAAGAAAGAGATATTCTAGTTATGTCGGGAGGATTTTGCAACAAAGTTTTTAAGGTTCGAGCATACGGTGAAAAATTAAGACACGCTGAATATCTGTGAAGGTTAATGCAAGTTCGGGTAATCAGATAGTGAAGTTTTACAGTTCTGTCTCCAAGTTGCGCACACAACCTGAGCTGAGGTGAACTACATTGCATTACACTCCCAGCTTAACTCATTTTTCTCATGAGTAGAAATTTAGCAGATGTCTTATGCGCAGATCTCAAATTATCTCCAAATGTATTGAAGAAATCAGATTGTGGAATAGCACATGAGTTCATTTGTGGCGAAGTCCTCACAGAGGAAGAACTGCATAATGCAAGTGATGAACTGCTTCGTAACATTGCAAGAAAGTGCGACATGATAATCACATTTAAAACCACGTTTCAACCTCAAATACAGAATTCACACACTTCACACTTTAGAGGCACCACAGCCATATGGTAATGATCTAATCATCTACGTGTTTTGTGAAAGACGTCTGACACCACCAACAGGAACCACCCCTTTAATCTGGACCTGGCTCGAATGTATGTTAGCTCACATCGATCCGAACTCGGTATAACACTTTCTACGTTGTTGATTCACGTGGTAACTCGTTAGCTTGTAGATTGCTCTACTTGATTTTGTGTCTTTGGAGGTGATCACACTATTGCTTTATTGCGAACGCATCTTTACACACGTTATCAAAGGACCTGAAGGGAGAGGTATTACAGATGAAAAACAGTATAAAGGTGTGCCTAACTTAATTTTGCGCATCTATCGATCGATTCGACACCGTAGGCGAATAATCTTCCGGTTGTCTTTTGTCATGGGGATCTGAAACCTTCAAATTTATTATTTGATAGTGAACAGGTACGTCAAGACATTCCTTGTTCTATTCCTTAGTTGACCACCGCAAGAGATATGGTTGATTGATCTGGAGTTAGCGGGTCCAAATTACCGTGGATTTGATCTCATGAAGTTATTTCGCGCAAAACCAGAGCTATTTTCAGTAAGCAATTCCTCTCATGATGTTGTTTATGGAGTAAAAGTTTTATAAGGAGGAATCGTTCAAATATTTCATGTCTTGCTATGCCGAAAATGGTATCACACCTTTGAGGACTGCATATAATTTCTTATGCCGTCTTTTCTTTTCTAGAACCTCGCACGACGGTAGATGAACTTATTCTAGAATGCAAAACGTGTGAGGCCTTGACCTGGCTCGAGGTTTGTTCTCTATCTACGGCACCGTACAGAGGCTGACATGCTCCAGGCGGCAATTTTTTTTGCACTGATGTTGAGTGCACAAATTGGTAAGCCGATATCTAGTACCTTTTAGTCAAAATCCACGGTAAGTACTTCAGGAGACTATGCACACAATGCAGAACTGCTCGAGAACAGGTGGAGCCTGTACTTGTCCGCCAAGCATTTCGAATAACGACGTATACACACATCACGCAAACGAACTTCAGGTATCTGATGTTACGCCAGAATTTCTTTACTCACTCACGCCCATATAGTTGTTCTGCTAAGGGACTAGCTCAAAAACACCTACAAAAAACAGAGCGCACACTGCTGTCAAGAAGGGATTGTCCCATGTGTGAGGAGCCCAAGCCTCACTGATAGTCATGGTAATAGGCAATAGGACTAAGGAGAATAGGAATTGTGACGAAGTAAACTGTGTTCGAAATGGCACCAACCCAAGTAGAGAGACCAAGTAAACGCACGCACTTCCTTCATAAGTTCTTTCAAACGTGCCCGCACAGAGTGAACCTTCATACCAAAGGGCTGACGTTTTGTACTTGTTCTTTCCCCAACGTACGCCGATGGGTTCGGCTAGTCCATCACCAAACACATTTATGATCATGGGTAAAACAGCCAACTTCATTCGGCTTTCATCGTTTTGGGACACCAAGTACAAATTGAGTAGTAGAATAGCGACATAGTTGCCACAAATTTGAGAAAGCATCCATGTCAGGGTGTACGGACGATCTTTTACCCGATCGATCGAACGAAATGCTATCATAAGTACACTATACTTTCGCCGGACTGGTTTGATTAGCGCCAAAAATGGTAAAAATTGGAACCAACACGCCCAGGTGAGCTCAAGTACTTGAGGAAGGCCTGGTTTACGACTAGGCCAGGCAAAGTGCAGAGAGATGGGCAAAGCGTATGCGAACATGTGACAAAGCTTTCGACTATAGCTTTCGTTCAAACCGTAAAATACAACGCAATAACCGCAAGTTGCGAACACAACAGTTAGTGCTATATTTTGCAAGACAAGTTTGCACCAAAAAACAAAATCTGGTCGAAAAAGCACAGCTTCATCCAGGTAGACTAGAAATACCCAGAACAAGATCAAACACGTGACGAAAACAGAGGTCCGTCTACTTTCATCGACACTCCAATCTTCACCGTAAGCATTCATGTCGACTAAATTTAGCTGCCCGACAGCTGTCAGAAATGAAAGTGAACGCTTGGGTGTTTCAGGTGACACAGCCACCACCCCATGCGCTTGCTCATCTCTCTTCAGCGCGACGTTCTCACACATGACACACTGAACCTATTCACTCCAGGATTTGCGGATTTTAGATGTTGTCGCACTCAATGCTGTGTGTAAGTCGAGATCAGGCGCAAGAAAATGTGAGGAAAGCGAATGTTTGACTTCCATGAGTTTTCTGCATCAAACAGTGGAACTGAAGCGCAAAACCACTCACTCACGTCTCTAGCCACCCATACAAGCTCAGAATCGGATTTCAGGGTCCAGCATAATCACGATTCGCGCATACGGAAGTCATTTAAAAATATTCAGTACACCATGTTTACTTTTTTACAGTTACGTAAAAGTGCAGAAGTGGGCACTGATGCCAGTGTGTGAAAATTTCGGAACCAAAGCTCACTTTCAAACTACGAACTTCCATAACAGTGATTACTACTCGTTACGGAATATGTTGTCAAATATCTACGCGAAGTACAAGCCTTTCTACAACTCGTTACGAAATCGATTGAGACTAATACTTCTGTGATCGTACCTGATAGTGTTAACAGACGGGTCGTCTGAAAACCATAGAGATGACACTCCATCGTTGCTTGTGAAATCCTCTTGACGGTGATAAATCTAGCGTACCAGTGCGGACATTCCACTAGATTCCGCCTCTAGTCCCCTTACAGAGCACGAGGGTGAAACCTGTCACTGATCGGTTGTATCGCATATTCGACGAGCGCCTTTATTGTCGCTTTTGCGCACTATTGCCCAAGCCGCGAACCAAGGTCATCATGAGCATGATGAATGACAATGGAAACTTCATATCCTATCCCATACTTGTAGGACATTTGTTCATACAAATATATGAAGGCATTTAATGCATACTATACCACTACAAGTACTAACACCGCACTAGTACTACAAGTAGTACTAGGTACGTATACGGATGTAGCTATGTCAAGCAAGCAGTCACCACGTCGAAAATAACAACTTCCTTCGCGAGAAAAGACCGGGAAATGTCGGCTGCGTGAAAACCAGCATACCACCTCAAGTAAAGTACGACTCCGTGTCCGGCGATTGCATTCAACCGAACAGAAACCAACGGTCCAAAATCATATCAAATTTGAAATTCTAGCTAGACGGGAGCCGAAGCACACCGAAACCGCAGTGTTACAATACAAAGACTGTATAAACGTACGCTTTCTGATATGCAGAGCGACGAGGTTGTTTGGCAGGTACAACATTTTTCGTCAAATCTCGTCGAATTCTCATTAGTTCCGTTAGATAATCAATCATTCGCATTGTAGCTACAAGAACAGTGCAAGCGAGAAAGAAAACTTCTGCAGGAATGAGTATAACGTCACAGGCTTGTGCAATAGAAGTTCCTGCCCTCTTGCAAACAGCCAATATGCTACGATCCTGGAGGATCATGGTACGTTGTTGAAATGATATGCTTGCGCTGTTGTGTAATTTTGAGTAGGACAGTTGTATCTAGTGACTAAAACTGTAGAGCGAGCGCATACTCCAGCGCGACAATGGGAGCGAGTTCAGCTAACAACCGATTACACTGGTGCTCTCGAGCAGGTGGCCAACACTCTCAAGTACTGGTAAGACTGTACAGCGCTGCCAATGCATTTTCATATGAACTACCACAGGCCGAAATTTCTAGTTCACAAAAATAAGCAACGCTTGACTAAATTGGCTCAGTACCTCATACGCTGTAGGCGTCTGAACAAAAATGTTAGGTATATTTTTTACAAGCAGACCTATCAATTTTCAAGTTACAACTGACATTCAGTAACGAACTAATTACAATGCCTCGTCGAGAAATGAAACGAGATACTAGAAAAGAAGCAAAGGTAGTTCTGAACATGAAAACCTCAGATACAGACTGAGTCACTTATCTCACTTAGGCCGAGAAAGCAGCAAAACTCAATACGAGCATTGAAACGCAGCTACTGGTAATGACTACTAACGCTCTTATCAGTGTTATCATCATGAACTCGTTAATGCTAGAAACGTCTCAGTACCGGTGTTTATGACTCTTCTGCATACAAATTCACGTCTTCAAGATATTTTGAAGACCTCCACGACATTAAATCGTCTGAAACGGGTCACAATAAAGTACGCAAATAAAGCGTAATAAAACCTGTCACTAAATACATGAACTAGGCATTGATTAAACGGGCCAGGGCCAGTCGAAAACATCGCGAACTTGAGTTCGAAGATGAACAGGAATTGAATAAGTAACATGTTACTACATAACCATAAGGTTTGAAGAGACTACTTTTTCATTGTAACAAAGAAGCAACTAACTAATTGTAACGCTACTACGACCATTTGAATTCTCCCAGGGCCCTGGAGAAAGCCATGTCTCGTCCATTCATGGTACATATACCGTCCTTCAGGAGACACTTCCATTTGGACTTAGTATGCGATACCTTCTCAAACTGACCCAAAAGAATATCAGTACTGTCCAAGTCACTGAGACCTACGAGCATTTGAGCGATAAAACACAAACAAGAACGGTAGACGCGCCTTGCAGGTCTTCACTATCTGAGCTAAGTTCACTTTCTTCCGTTTTGGTCATAGTGTTTTCGGCCTATCGACATAGCTAGTCACATGCACATACTCGAGCGATCTTGGCAACTCACCGTCTCATTAACTAGACCTGACGTTTTAGTTCTCTTCTTGGGCGAGTCTTCAACTTCTTCCGCTTCTCTGCAACGCTTACTCTACATTTCATATAAGGGAACGTTGGCATTTTCAGAGCTACGGGCATACCTTGTCTTCAGTTGCATGTACTGGATCAATTGTCGATGAGGTTGGTTGGACACAACCTACTGAGTTATCAGATTTCAGGCCATTGAGTAATTTTTCCTCCCAAAGCTAAAAATGAAGATGGTTATATTCTTTATCAAACGTCAAGCTGGGGATTGAATTGAAACACACCGTTGCTAGCTTGCCCAGAATGTTTTCGGACAAATGTTCGGCGGCAAACTCCTTCTGTATGACTTGGGTTAAAACTTATCCACGGGGAAATTCCAAAGTGATGCACCTTGGAGCGAGCTAGGACATCGCGCATGACACGATGGTACAACCCGGCCGTATCCATCCTGACCTGGCGAATTCTTTTCAACTTTCCCGTTGTGCGTGTAGCTGGGATTTCTCGGCGATGAATGATACACCAACTTGTTTTGAATGTATGGCGTCAAGCACAAGCTGTCTGCTCCAGGAATACAGCAGGCTCTGAAATATCACAGCGGGCCGGGCGTGGTGTTCAGCAAGCGAGCCCAGGCGTGTACGCCGTGTTCAGCAAGCGAGCCGAGCATGGTTCAACTTTTCATTCTCTTTCCTCTAGATTTGTATCGTACTTGTACTGTCTTTATGCAAATCTACTGGACAGACAATATTCCGAACTTTGGTTTTTTTATGAACGATCGCCGGAAACGTTTAAAAAATACGAGTTCAGTTGAACTATACCTATAATCGATCGAGTCAAAAATAACGCGCGCGCACGCCGGTGAGCAGAGCGCGTCCATAGTGATTTTGTTACTGCAGTTTACATCATCTGCCCACACGTAGCCCATCTTTCATATCGGGCACGCGACTGTCCTTGTTGGATTTGCGCGGAAAAGAGTTTCGGATCAGTAGACATCTTCTTGATCAAACGTCTTTCCTGCAGAAATAGCTGACAACGACAATATGTCCGTCCAGGGGGAAGGTCAGGTTTTCAAAAAAAGAGACGAAGACTCGTATCAAGGTTTGCTGCACATGTGATCACTCATATATTATGACTAAGGCTTTCTTTGAGATGAGCACTCTCCCTTCTGGGCGATCGAGAAAGGAGCTGTTCTACAAGAAGCGCGCTGCTTCAACGACACGCAGATTTCCTCAAGAAAATGTCAACAGGTATACGCTTTGACACGTTGCACGATGGCATGGATGACTTTTTGTCGCATAGGTCATCACTAAGTTGCTGTATCTTTACAATCAAGGAGAACTTTTCACTATGGTAAGCTGTAGCTTCGTTCCAAGAAGTGCTTGCTCTGACATATCTCCAAAGACTGAGTCTACGGAAGTATTCTTTTCAGTGACGAAGTTATTTCACGCCACCGATGGAAACTTGAGGCGCTTACTCTATCTGATCATAAAAGAGATTCACCCTAGCGCCGACGAGGTAAATACTCAGCTCTTTCCAATGCAACTTTTATTCATTCGCTGATTTTAGGTTATCATAGTGACATCGTCTCTTATGAAGGATATGAGTAGCAAAGTCGACGTGTACCGTGCGAACTCTATTCGCGTGCTCTGTAGTATCACAGACTCCAGCTTGTTGGGCCAGATAGAGAGATTCCTAAAACAAGCTGTTGTGGACAAGAGTCCAATCGTGGCATCTGCTGCACTTGTGTCTGGTCTCAGGCTTATGAAGGTACTTCTTATTGTATCGAAATATCCTTAAACGTAGCTGATATATAACTTTAGCTCAATCCTGAAATTGTTCGCAGGTGGAGTAGTGAGGTGCAGGAAGCAGCGAGTTCGGAAGATCCTATGGTTCAGTTTCATGCGATCACCCTACTGCATCAAATCAAGCAAAACGATCGCTTAGCAGTGAGCAAATTGGTCTTACATTGCATCAGAAGCAACATCAGATCTCCATTAGCGATATGTACTCTTATCAGATATTCTTCAGAGGTACCTTGTATCGTTGAAAATGTGGAATATATTACTAACAGGTCTGTGTAGATGTTACAAGATGTCACAGGTACTGATGCAGACGTCTACTACGGTTTCCTTGAAGCTTGTCTTCGACATAAATCGGAGATGGTTGTATTCGAAGCAGCAAAGTACGTTTGTTCTAATAATAGTCACTCTCTTTACTCACGCCTTGTGCTTCAGAAATATCGCGATGTTGTCTGATGTTGATTCCAGAATTTTGCACTCTTCCATGATGGTGTTGCAACTTCTTCTTTCTTCCCCCAAAACTATTTTGCGATTTGGTGCTGTGAGAGCTTTAAACTCGATAGCAGCAAGGAATCCTGCGACAGTAGCACTGTGCAACGTAGAACTGGAGAGCCTTGTCGCAGATGACAACAGATCAATTTTGACAGCAGCTGTCACGACACTGCTTCGAACTGGAAGTGAAGATTCGGTAGATCGTCTCATGTTGCAAGTTTCATCACTCTTCACTGGACTCCAGGTAAACAAACCATTTGTGGGCATGATAATTTTCTGACAACGGAAGTAGGATGAATATAAGCTAGCCATTATTAAGACGATTGAGTCGCTATCTTCGAAGTATCCGTCGAAGCATCGATCGTTCATCTCGTTTCTGTCTGCATCGTTGCGTGAAGAAGGCGGCTACGAATACAAGCTGTCAATAGTTGACTGCATGCTTCACATTCTTGACTTGAATGTTGAAATCAAAGAGCTTGGTCTTATTCATCTAAGCGAGTTCATCGAAGATTGTGAGTATACGCAGTTATCCATTCGGATATTGCACATTTTAGGTGTACACGGGCCTTCAACTGATGACCCGACGAAGTTCATTCGGTACATATACAACAGACTCTTCCTTGAGAACGCCGCTATTCGTGCAGCAGCACTATCTGCACTGACCAATTTTGGAATGCACTGTAGCTCGCTACGAAGCAAGCTTGCTATTCTCCTGCTACGTTGTATTCACGATACAGATGACGAAGTTCGCGATCGCGCAACCTTATTCAGACACTGGTTGAAAGCTGAGGGTACAATGACTGTCCCCGACGTTTCTTCAGTGGGTGACCTTGAAAGTGCCCTTAAAGCGTACCTGCAGTTGAGAACAGAATCTTCCTTTAGTATGGCTGATATGTGCACTACAGCGACTACGGACACCAAGGCAGAAAATCGAGTAGATCATATGGAAGTGAATGGAGCAGAGACTGATTCTCCCTTTCTCAAAGCGTTAAAACAGCATCCTGAATTTGCGCATCTTCCTCTGAATGGGGACATAGTGGTACGTTTCTAAGTATAGCATAGTTCAGAAATACGTCTGACGTTTAAAAAAGCATTCAAGTTCGACTCCCTTGACGGAGACTGAGACTGAGTATACGGTTTGTGATGTTGTTCCCATTAAATATTTTGTTCTCAAACTGGTTTAGGTGACTTGCGTCCAATATGTCACAAGCGAGCACATTATTTTCCAGTTCGCTTGTGTGAACACGATTGAGGAACAAGTTCTCGAAAATGTGGTCGTAAATATGGATCCGATTGGTGAAGTCTCAATCGATCTTGACGAACAGATCTGCATACCTTTACCAAGCCTGCATGTGAACACACTTGGTTTTACTTACGTCTATTTTAAGCGACCCGAGGTGAGTGACTATGTAGAGGACATAGATAACGCTCATTCCACTTCTCAGTGTATTACCGTAACCGCACGGTTTGCATGCTCGCTGCACTACACCGCAAAAGAGCTCGATCCGATCACGAATGAGCCTGAAGACGTTGGTTATGAAGATGACTATGTGCTTGAGGATGTGGAAATCTCCATCCCAAACTTCTCTCCTTAAGCAAATCATGAAGAGCACTAACGTAACTCGAGAAATCGCTGTTAACGAACGTTTAGTGTCATGACGTATCATGACGCAAGGTCGAAGGTGATCCAACAGCATCAATAGTTCCACCTTTGCTTTGCACCTCTATTGACTCACTCAGGTAGTGCTCGTGTTTGTACTGTAGTAAAATTCTCCGTTCGACTATTGGACTCTTTCTCCTTCGCTCTACCATGATATTTTCGCGTTAGCGCAGTGGAAATGATCGAGTATAGGACTCACCTCGCGATACTTGCTCAAAAATAACTTGAGCGGCTCTACATACTCCTCGAAACCAAGAGTGCTCATCGCCCAAAGTAAGTCGTCACCATTTATTGTTTTCCTCTTTTCTCGTTGGCATTTATCACTCGCCCTAATTGAAAGTAAGGATGGTGTGAGATCCAAAGTGTTCTAGTGGAGGGAGGTTGCAAAGCGTTGGTCGCGAATACTTACTCGCTCGTAACAAAACTGATGAATTCTGAAACACATTCCTGTACTGTCTCCTTTGCATCTTTGGCTATTTTCGCGTTGGTTGGCAATGCCTTCTTCATGATCCTGCTAATATTTGCTATAGGGAGGAATCGGTCCTGCTCTCTGGCCATCGTCTATAAAAGGGAGTCACCGACAAAGCTTATGTCTCACGGTCCAGTTACGGCGACTGCCGCCGTGCCGTTCGTTCATCGTTTTCGATCTTAACAATTTTCGATGAAACATTTTCTTTGATACTATTGTTGAACACTATTTTTGACTATCTACGATCGTCAACGATCCTGACATAGAAACACCCTTTAATACCGGAGTTTGTTTTTCGGAATTCGGTCCCATCAGATGATTTGTGACATAACGTCTCGACAGGCAGCGCCGCGTGCTGGACACTAACGTACCCATGAAACGATTGTTCCGTTCTCTATGTCAAGAATATTACGGAAGTGACGCCTCAGTGGTCTGTAATACTCTGTATCACTCAACCGGTAAAACTTTTCAACAGCTATGCGCGGAGTCACGACTTTCTGCAAAGCGCTGTGCAAAAGCCCTTCACACTTTGTTGAGTCACTGTTGTGTAAAGCAAACGTCACACGCGATACCAGCATCGTCACATGTCAATGTGTACCATCTTAATACGCGACGTTTGTTACATGTAGAGCGGGCTGCGTCATATTTACAGCATATAAGAAAAATTTTCGGAGGTCGAGCAGAAAGAATAACATTTTGCTTTTTCATCTGTGGAAGTCTCACTTTGAGTGAGCTGGAGAAATTATTGCACCCCGGTAAAATATCAGAGCGGCATCGCAAGCAGTTGAGGAAAATATTAGTAACATTATATACCTGCGGTATCATCGAGCTCCCTGTTCGTAATGAAACGAAACTGTTAGGTAACTGCTCTGCCATTCCTGAAGAAGTATGTAGTACAGCACAGCTGGAAGAAACCTTCAACCATGCTTTCATATCGCTTAATTCAGATGGCATAAATAAAAAAATGCGCGAGTATGAATCTGTACATGCCGTTACATCGGCTCTCGATGATCCACATGCCCAAATCCTGTCATACATCAATACGAAGAGTTCTGACACGCTCAATCGATGTGTCACTTTGTCTGCTCTTACTTCACACTGTGAGTGTACATCGAAGTTAACGGCGAAGCAGGTGATGGATTCAGTGAGGCTTTTACAACGTTGTGCTTATCTTTCAGTGAGTCATCTTAATGATGTCTCTGACGAGGAGTGGGTTAGATTAAATCCTGAACACGCACTTCATACAGCCCTTTCCCACTTAGCTCAGACCACAGTCAAACATCGGTTTGGGGATATTGCGTGTCGTTTATTCCGCCTTCTCCTTAAAACGCCTCAATTGGAACAAAAACAAATCTCAGAGCTAGCGATGATCCCACTGAAGGATTGCCGCGAAATTTTAGGCAAGCTTTTGAAGCACGAGTATGTTCGCATGCAGGAGGTTGCTCGAACAACTGATCATGCACCTTCTCGAACGAACTACCTTTGGAAAGTTCATTTACCATCGGTTATCTCAAAGATGAAACGAGAACTATCAGAGACGTTTGTTAACTTGAAGACGAAGCACATCGAAGAGTGTAAAGTATATGCCGCATTTTCTAAAGTTGGGGGGCTCCGTCATACTGCTCAGGAGTTACAAGGTGCGGCACAACCGGTTAAAAAAATGGAGACTTGTCTCCTGCGTATAAGTAGAATGATGATAGTGTTTGATTGTTAGCGAATACATTAGACGTCGTAAGTATCATTATAATGTCTTGGAAGTTCGCCTTAGGCAACTTGTTTGGCAAGTTCGTCAGCTTTGGTAACAGCCTCGTTCATGTCACCGACCATGTAGAAAGCCATCTCTGGGAGGTCATCATAATTTCCATTGATCAAACCCTTGAAACCAGAGATTGTGTCTTTTAAATCAACATACTTGCCTGGACTTCCGGTAAAAACTTCAGCGACATGGAAAGGTTGAGACAGGAAGCGCTGAACTTTGCGGGCACGTGAAACTGTTAGCTTGTCATCCTCTGAGAGTTCGTCCATGCCGAGAATCGCGATTATGTCTTGAAGGTTCTTGTAATCTTGCAAAATTTTTTGAACACCGCGAGCCGTTGCGTAGTGTTCTTCACCAAGCGCAAGCGGAGACAACATACGTGAGGTAGAATCCAACGGATCAACCGCCGGATAGATTCCGATCTCAGCTATTGACCGGGACAGAACAGTCGTGGCATCAAGGTGAGCAAATGTTGTTGCAGGCGCAGGATCGGTGAGATCGTCAGCTGGCACATAAATTGCCTGAACTGACGTAATCGATCCCTTCGTGGTAGTTGTAATGCGCTCTTGGAGACCACCCAAGTCAGTGGCAAGAGTTGGCTGGTAGCCGACAGCAGATGGGATGCGTCCAAGAAGTGCTGAGACTTCTGAGTTCGCTTGCGTGAAACGGAAGATGTTGTCCACGAAAAAGAGAACATCCTGTCCCTCGAAGTCACGGAAGTATTCAGCAACGGTGAGTCCGGTCAATCCGACTCGAGCTCTTGCACCTGGAGGCTCATTCATTTGCCCGTAAACTAAAGTACACTTCGAGTCCTTTGCTTGTTCCCCAAGCTTGATTACACCACCTTCGATCATTTCATGGTAGAGATCGTTCCCCTCACGAGTTCTTTCACCAACTCCAGCAAAGACAGAAAAACCACCTGCAACATAGGGTCAAAAGAATCCAGTTTAGTGTAAAGCATCCAAACTCACCGTGTCCCTTTGCGATGTTGTTGATTAGTTCCATAATAAAAACTGTTTTACCAACACCAGCGCCACCAAACAGTCCAATCTTCCCTCCTTTTTGGTAAGGAGCGAGGAGATCAACAACCTATTTGTGAAACATGAGACGATCCAGATATGCGAAAATTCGAAAATTCATCCTACCTTGATACCAGTCACGAGCATTTCCATTTCGGTGCTCTGATCAACGAAAGGCGGTGCTTCCCGATGGATCGCAAGAGTAGAATCCGAGGCTGTATCGATAAATATATCAGTAGAGTACACACATATACCGAAAGTGAGTGCAAATTGCACGTCGAGGATTCGATCGATGCAAAAGGATGAGACTTACCTATTGGGCCACATTCATCAATGGGTTCACCAATCACATTCATGATGCGCCCCAAGGTGGAGCGGCCAACTGGGATCTAATGTTTTGGAATCCAAATCGTCAGTAAAGAACACATGATCGAAATCACTGAGACGAATTTCCCCTCTACTTTTCATCCGAGCGAAATCGTACCTGAATCGGTGAGCCCGTGTTGAGCACCGGCTGACCGCGCACGAGACCTTCAGTAGTGTCCATAGCGATCGTCCGGACAGTGTTTTCACCAAGATGCTGCGCGACTTCGAGTACGAGTCTGATTTCATGACCCTGGACTTCTAGTGCACTCAAAATTGAAGGCAATTCCCCTTCGAATTGTACGTCAACCACGGCACCGATGACCTGCGTAACCGAGCCCGCCGAGGGGTTTGATGCGAACCCGCGGGATAGAGTGGCTTGAACGGCATCGGTACTTGGCCCGTGTCGGAGCTGGGGCAGACGATTTGATGTAAACACACTCTCAAGTTTCGTTGCAAATATGCCAAATGATCGCCGCATTTTCCTTGCGTGAAGACGCTCGCGAGTGCCGCAAGGCCGGCGTCCAGTCCCAACGTCGGTGCGGGTTCGCGCAAGGTTTGCGCTCCGGCCGAACTTGTTCATATGTATGGATCGCATTTAGTATGGGGTGATTTTTGGTGGTTTATGAACATAATCTAGATACTAAAAATGTATATCGCATATGGCATACCTACAATATAACAAGTAACGCTCCGCGGGTCGCCGTCCGATGCGGGCAAACGTCGTAGTTAAGTCAAAGTTCGCCTGTAAGTTTACAGTATCCGCATGTTTTTGTTTTATTGGGGACACATAGGGATTACGATCGGCTATTTGTTTGAGTTGAAGCGTTGAATATACGAAATGTGAGGACATACACAACGCATAGCGAAAGTTACCTCGGGCTGAGATCTCAGATTTAGCCACGCCCACTGTTAGGGAAGCGTGCGGCGCGCGGGAACACTTAAACATACCCTATTCCCAGAGTGAACTCATATGTGCATAGGGTGTAACTAGTTAACTAGACAATTTATGGTAAACGATGCTGTTATCCAATCCAGTTTAAACTGACACCGTTTGTACGAGGTCTGTGTTGGTCCAGTGTGTATACCAACTTCTGCACTCCTCAGCCTGTTCATACCATTTTTGCGCCTGATCGTAGTCAGATTCCCGCAAATGCTCAAGAATCTTTTCAGTTCAAGCATACGCAAGTCAGCTTGATTTCTCATACTTTATTCACACGATTTTGACGGGTTTCACGTGAGAAAATACACCTGTCAACGGTGACACTTGAAAGGGAACAAATATGAACTATCTGGTGATCCATTACACTGTTCCAATCAATTGTAGCTAGTTTCTATTCGCGCGAAGATCCAATACGACGCAAGAGACATTATCTTGCGTGCGGGCCTCTATTGCTCGCTGAACAAGAGCCTGCGCGACGGCAGTCATGTCTTGAACACCATTTTTCACCACCATCATTCTAACAAAAGTGATAGCTTGTGCAGTATTTATCACATCCCAAAGTCCATCAGTAGCGATGACACAAAAGTCGTCATCAATTGAGCGCTCAAACACTCTTACATCTGGTATAGCGATCACAGGTGGTCGTTTCATGTCACCTTGACAGCGCACACCAGTTGCCTCAAGCTCTTGGAGTAATTCTTCCCTTCCGCCCTTGAATTCGTAGTCACCAAAGGCTCTGGTGACCCCCAAGATGCCGCAAACACGCATCTGCGATATCCAACCGCCGCTCGCGATAACTCGAGAAATTTCATTTCGACCTGACTTCGAGGAGCCTATCGGACGGTGGTCACTACTCAGTTGAATCGCGCGATTGTTCCGTCCTAACACTGCACGACTATCTCCAACATTTGCAACTAAAATATACCTTTTACTGAAAAAACACACAGTGGCGGTACTTCCACTCCAGCACTCTGGATCACCGAGAGAGCCAAGGTGGTCCAGCAGGGCACTATCTGCACGTTCAAAAGCAAGTGAAAGGGGGTTCGTCTCATCTGCTATGGATTCATGAGAGACATCGCCTTTCACAGCTCTCGAGCACATCTTGATCCCGACGTCATCTGTAAACTTCAACATATTATTCTTCAAGAAAAACGAGCTTGCTGCACCGCCGTGTCCATCGAACATACCAACATAAAGGATCCTTCCACTGAGGGAGTTCACAGTGCGCACACACCAAGCATCTTCCATCTCATCTCGTGGACCATCAGCATCGCACCCCCCCCATTCGATCGAGGGAATGACATTCCGAGTCAATTGTTGTGCACTGTTGACATCTTGCTCTGGCATGCCCTGCCTCGTGAGAGGTTTACCTTTCTTCCTTTCTTGCAAGACGGGAACTGTAGCAAAAGCACTCAGTAGTGATAAAGCCAATATACTTTGTTGATTTGCGAACTCTGGTATTGAATTGACCGTAAGCATTCTGATACGGTGACTCATGGGGTGTCTGTGGGGTACATTTCGGCATCTTTGCGCACCATGTCGGAGAATATGACCAGTGGTTTTAAACCGTGTCGTTAGGTTCGACACGTTATCACACATCGCAAAACGCCCTGTGTACGTTAGTCTCGAGATACTCACTGGCCTCGTCGCAGGAAGAGAGCTCGTCACGCCCTGCTTTTCGCCTCTGAGTGTTCGTGTTAGTAATTTTGACCCGGAACAAACGTGCAAGACGTCTGAGACGTTTCAGACGTCTCAGACGTCTCGTGGGTTGGGCTCTGGCGAGTGCGTACATAAAATCGTACTATCGTACCTCGAATTTCGCTAAATTTCAACCCCATAAATGGTAGGCTACGAGTGTGACTATATATGCAAAAGAGTAAGATACCTTATTACAATGGGTCTATAAGGCTAATTTTAACTAACATACGACATCTGTCCCTGATGGATAGAAAGAAATAGAAGTAAATAAATATTTTAGCAAAGAAAAGTCGCGTCGTGTAAACGTCGAGCGGTACGTTGCGACCGTCAACCGCTTGCGCGCTTGGGACTGCTATGTCGAATGATGCGCGCTTCTTCCAATCACAGCGACGAGGTACAATTCAACTTTCGAGGACTTGAGCTGTACGTTACCTACGCCACAACAGGTGAAATTGCAGAGTGGCGGGCTGAACTGAGAAGTACCGACCTGGCTATTCAAAAGGAAGCAATCAAAAAAGGTATACGAATGCTTCTGATTATTGTTACTGATCCGACCGCGAATACAGTGATCGCGGCAATGACAGTAGGGAAAGATGTGTCTGGCCTTTTCCCGGATGTCTTGCAGTGTATGCAGACCACCAATCTTGAACTGAAGAAGCTCATCTACCTGTACTTGATCAACTATGCGAAATCGAAACCCGAGCTCACAATATTGGCTGTAAACACCTTCATCAAGGTGCTATCATCCCACTTTCCTCACATATAAATTAACAGTTTTGCAGGATGCCCAAGATCCCAACCCTCTTGTTCGTGCACTCGCGGTGCGAACGATGGGCTGTATACGTGTACACCGTATCACAGAATATTTGTGTGATCCTTTGCATGTGGCACTCACGGTATACCTTCATGACCTATCCGTAATGTTCTTGCCATTTATGTTCTGTAGGACACGGATCCATATGTGAGGAAGAGTGCGGTCATTTGTGTTGCAAAGCTGTATGGGCTTGATCAGGAGCTTGTGGAGAGTCGGTAAGTGGAGAGTGCGAAAGTGATGCGGTTATTGAGCCTAACGTTTTCTCAAAGCGGGTTTATTGAGATCTTAAAAGAAGTCATCTATAATGAAAATAATGCAACTGTGCTGTCCAATGCCATGGCGGCCCTTTATGAAATTTCAAAAGCGACCTCAAAACAGATCCTCACCGTCGATGCAAGACTGGCCCAAAGATTGACTGAAATGCTAACGGAGTGCACAGAGTAAGCGATGTTATCTTATGCAAGCATCTATTCTATAGCTGTCATGTAGGTGGGGACAAGTCTACATATTGAGTGCGCTGGAGGAATACACAGCTTCCAGTAATGATGAGGCTGTCACTATCATTCAGCGAGTGAGTGCACATCTACAGCACTCGAACGGTGCCGTGGTTCTAGCAAGTATGAATGTTTTAGCAAGACAATCACAGGTATTGTGTTCCACTGTCGTTGGATGAACAAGTATCTGACATTCAATAGTTCGTCTCAAGTTCTCTGCAACAAACGATCAGGTTGCAAATAGCATCTTCTATGGTTACTCTTTTGGGAAGTGAATTGGAAATCCAATACATCACTCTTCACACGGTATATTCGAATTTGTCGGTGTATAAATGCGAACTTCAAAGGAATCTTGAGGTAATACATAGACAATTTTGGAAAGCTCATTTCTTTGAACTACTCATAGATTTTCTTCTGCAAGTACAACGATCCTTACTATATAAAACATGAAAAACTAAAGATATTGATGCGACTAGTATCAGATGAGACCGTAAGTCAGGTTTTGAGCGAATTGAAGGAGTATTCCGCGGAGGTCGACCTTGAGTTTGTTCGACAAGCCATTCAAGCGATAGGCACATGTGCAATCCAATTCAGAGACGTTGCACGCGACTCGGTCACCATACTACTTCAACTTATCGAAAGTCAAATCAACTACGTCGTCCAAGAAGCTATCATCGTCATGAAGGATATCTTTAGAGCATACCCGAACCACTTTGAGTATACGTTACCAACTCTCTGTGAGGGGCTTACCTCCTTAGATCAGCCTGAAGCGAAGGCAGCACTCATATGGATAGTTGGGGAATACGCTGCTCGGATTGAAAACGCTTCTTTGTTGATAGAAACTTTCTGCGAGATGTTCACCGATGAGCCGGAAACTGTCCAGTTACAACTCTTGACAACCTCGGTGAAAGCATTCATCCAACTGAAAGACTCTCGATCTCAGCACAACGCACAGCATGTACTTCGCAAAGCGTCTTCATGCGAAAACCCAGATGTTCGAGATAGAGCTTTCATTTACTGGCGGCTATTGAGTAGCAATTCGGCGAACGTTCAGAACGTCGTCTCGTAGTTCTGTGGCAAGGTAAATGTGACTCATACTTATTTGTTTGCCCTCACGCTAGACGTATCGAAGCGCGCCTCGAAACATTCGAGGATAGCGGTGACCTTGTACCTGGGTAAGGCCTGGGATCAGTCGGTGTCATAGCTCAGTTGGGAGAGCGTTAGACTGAAGATCTAAAGGTCCCGCGTTCGATCCGCGGTGACGCCACGACGTCCTTTTGCTTTTGCTTTCGATAGCGATGGCCTCAGGTTAATGGGGATAGAGCCGAAAATTATCGATTTAAGAAAATCTCGTTTTAACTGTAGTACGAGACATACGGCTTGTATGTACATACACCTCGATAAATCCCTCATTTTTTGCATAAGCAAACCGTGTGTCTGAAAAATACCCCTCATGTAGTATGGAATGACCAACACGTGCAAACCTAAACCCTGCCAGGGGCTCCTAACGTTCAGTGCGTATGCGTATTCACATACTGCGCCCACTCAAGACTCTCGGTATCCTGCGAGGTGGCGTCAGCTATTTACGTGCTTTCTGTGAACTTCTGTACACTTCTTGAAGGTTCTACTCGCCACCCTGCCGGATACTAGCCATGTTACGCACTTTGAGCGCTTTAAGGCCCGGGGTTCTGAACGCGTTCAAAACGTCCAAACGACGTCTGGGTCAACAAGCCCGCATTGTTCGGCCTCTCCGGCGCTCCTTGAAAGCACTTTCGGCATCACAATCAGGTAGAACATCGCCAAGCGGTGATAAATCCAACTATGAAGTTTTAAAGGAGACTTGTGGAGTGTCTGACCAGCCTACGTTAAAACATAAAATTGCCCATGTTGTCTCTGCTGGCATTGAAAAAGTCAACCCTGAGCTTTTGACCGACGTTTCTATAGCGGAAACATCAAAGCCTTTATTTGGTGACTACCAATATAGCGGCTGTATGCAGTTATTTGCGAAGTTGACTGACACTCACGAGTTCAAAAGTTCTCGCGACTTGGCGGTCGTGATATCGAATATGTTAGAGCGCGGAGATATGTTTGACAAGATTGAAGTAGCTGGGCCAGGGTTTATAAATTTCCACATTTCCGATACATTTATCTCGGAACAAGCTCTCAAGTTAGCACAAAATATTGACTCCTCCTCAAAGCAAACATTTGGTAGACATGTTATTGTTGACTTCTCGTCTCCAAACATAGCGAAGGAAATGCACGTAGGTCACTTGCGTAGCACGATAATCGGTGATTCACTATGTCGGGCTTTAGAATATCGCGGATTTAACGTTTCTAGGCTCAACCATGTTGGCGATTGGGGTACCCAATTCGGCATGCTCATCGCATACATGCGTGAAAATGCAAGTTCTTTTACAGAGAATATTTCCGATCTTCAGATGTTCTACAAAAAAGCGAAAGTAAAATTTGACACGGATGATGATTTTAAAAGACGCGCGCAAATAGTGGTTACTCAGCTTCAGGCGTACGATGAAGAAACGTACAACATGTGGAAGCAGATTTGTCAGGCGAGCAGGAAAGAGTTTGAAGAAGTTTATGAAGAGCTTGATATACAGATAGAAGAGCGCGGCGAAAGTTTCTACAACAAATTGATACCAGAGGTTCTTCAACATCTCGTAGACAAAGAAATTGCGGTTACGGATGAGGGTGCACTTTGTATTTTCAGTCACGATTCAGAGGTGCCACTAATTTGTCGGAAAAGCGATGGTGGCTTTAATTATGCCTCAACCGATCTGGCCGCTTTATACTACAGGACTCAAATTGAGCAAGCGGATTGGATCATATACGTGACGGACGTGAGTCAAAGTCAGCACTTCAATGCAGTATTCGATGCAGGTAGACGTGCAGGTTGGTTAGATGGAAGGAAAGTCACCGTGGTGGACCATGTAGGGTTCGGCCTGGTAACGGGCGAGGATGGAAAAAGACTTCGAACCCGCTCAGGAGAAACAGTGAAACTAAAAGATCTACTTGCAGAGGCAAAGAAACAATGTTTTGATCAGTTTCAAGCTCGTGGTGCTGATTCAAGTGAAGAAATACTCCTTGAGTCTGCTGGCAAACTGGGAATAGGTGCGGTAAAATATGCAGATCTTCGCAATAACATTGCAACAAACTACATGTTTTCATTCGAAAGGATGCTAGATTTGAAAGGGAACACAGCTGTGTATCTTCAGTACACATATGCGAGAGTTCACTCTATCCTTGAGCGTGCTGGCTTGCAAACGGGGCAGTGCTCTAGTGAACTTGCGTCGCCAATTTGCTCTGCCTTGCAGGAACGGGCGTTGCTATTGCAGCTTCTCAGGTTTGAAGATGCTGTGGATACCACACTTGCTGAATTGATGCCATCAAAGATGTGTGAATACACTTATACGTTATGTGTGCTGTTCAACAATTTCTACTCTGAGTGCAAAGTCTTTGGCGTTCAGGAAGAACAAGCTCGCTTAACCATGTGTGTGCTCACATCAAATATCCTGGCGAAATGTTTTAGCATAATAGGAATGCAACCGATTAGTAGAATATAATGTTGCAGTAGCGTTGCATTTCAGCCCACTACAGCTAAGATACTAGGAGAAGTTGTGATTCATATCACCAAAGATGCTTCGCAGCGCGAAACGTTCCGCAGGCTTGTAATATTTGAGTGCACTATTGATACTTTCTTTCTCATCTGAACGAAGTAAAGTTGACAGATCCTCAATATTCCAAACTCCTGCAAGAACCAATGGTGTGAGATGTTCTCTACTAGCAGGTAACCCGTTTGAAGCTAACCACTGCGCCATTTCCTTCACTTGTTGCGTGTCCTTTTTCCTTTCCGCGCGAGGGGTTTTAGAACGAATAGTCTTTAGGTCTTGCCCCTGGAGAAACTTCGTAGCATACGTGGACCAAATTGATCGAGCGTGAACATCCAGTTTCAAAGCTGAAAGAATACCTCGCAACAAGGCAATCACTCTTATAAGCATGAAGGTCTCTCTGGGAATCCTGGAAAGCTTGATTTGCCGAATTTCGGGTGGTAAATCGCTGTCAAATGGGTTCATCTTAGCTTCAGCTATATCCATACGAGTATCAAACAAAACGTAAGCGATCGCTGTCTTCATTGAAGCAGTAGCATTTTGTACTTTAACACCCATGTTATCCAATAATTGTCCTGACAGCGGTGAATTCTGGTCAAGTGCAACAACCAGCCGAGCAAGATTTTCGCGAGTCCGAGAACTTAGCACCTTCACTTGACCAAAATCCAATAACGTGAGAGCTCCCGTTGAACTTATCAAAATGTTACCCGGGTGAGGATCGCTGTGGAATATTCCAAGCTCAAAAATTTGATAAGCGTAGACTTCCACCAATTTGTTTGCAAAGTGCAACAAACTTGTGCCGTCTATCGCCAATGAAGAGTGATCAGAAAGAAACGTCGCTAGACTAAACCCGTTCATGAAAGTCATTGTGATGACGTTATCGGAGCACGCTACTGGCAGAGGATTAGGAACATACACATCTACAAACTTCGCACGTATAGAGCGTCCTATAAGGTCCATCATGCTGCATTCTCTCAAGAAGTCGAACTCCTTTGGTACCTGTAGCAGGCTGTCGTCAAAGAGAAACTTTTGTTTTAGGTGAACATACCTCAGATTTGTACTCTAAAAGAACACTGGTATGGTCAAATGGTAGCTGAATCTTCAATACATCCATTATTTTTGAGACCAAAAGCATATTTGCCAGATCTGATTTCATTACGTTTTGACTCTTTATGTTCTTGACTTTTAAAGCGACAGACTGGGCTGTACCAGAAATTGAAGCTCGATGGACTTGTGCGATAGTGGCACAAGCGATGGGATTCTCTTCAACATTTACGAAAACGTCGATCATTGCCGATGGTAGGTCATTTTGGATTATGTCTCGAACTTCCAAAATCGACATGGGCTCACAGTTCTCGAAAACAAACGCTAATTGTTGGATGTATTGTTTAGGTAAAAAGTCGTGTTTCGTTGCAAACACTTGGGCAACCTTTCTAAAATTTCAGTCGCAAAAATGTCGAAAATAGTTCGCTCAACCTTGAGATAGAAACCAGAAAGCTCGCGCAACATTTTCACTGATTTACTTGCACCCCACTCGTGCCGTGCCTCCCAGATTAACTTATTTCGAGACTTGAAAATAAGACGCGTAAAGAACTGTTCGCCGTACCTCAGTTTTAGACTTATCTCCTCCTAATAACGGAATAACTCTGCGTATGAAATCGTGAAACATAATCTAGGAGTATGAAGTCACCACGATACATGTACTTTGTTTTCAAATAACCCGCAACAATTGGGAAAAAGTGATTGTAGAAAGTAAGCATTCGGCTCAGACCTGGCATAGCGACTGGTATTGCAACTTCCAGAACCTTTATTTGACGCTGTAATTTCAGCGACTGATGAACTAACATCAAATACGTACGTGATTCCAAACACAAGGTCTTAAATATTTTCGGACGACAATGTGGTGTGAATGTTTTCCACCTTCAACAAAGACAGCCTGTGGACTATTTAAAACAGACACGTGCAGCTGTTTGAAAGATGTACAGCGTACAGAAGCGTTCGGCACTTCCGAAAGGCACCTGTAAAGGCGTAACGTCAATTTATTTTCTTTTTGTGTTCTGTCTACAAACCCGGTTGGAAACATCTACCTAGCGTGCACAATAGAAAACGAAGAACAGCAGGTCGCGACATTGCGACACAGGCGACAGAGCTATGAAGGAAGGCGCGATATGCACAGCGTTGTAAACAAAATTGTTTACAGATCGCCAGATGCAACACTTGTGAGTCCTTGCGACCTGCTGAGACTGAGACGTGCCTGGTGCTGCTGTGCTGTCAATCGTTTTAGCTAAAAATAAAAAAATCCAAGGTACCAAGGTACAGTGGGCTACGTCACTAAATGCACCATCCGGGAGTCGAACCCGGGTCTCGAGCTTGGAAGGCTCATATCCTAACCGTTGGACTAATGGTGCATAGACGAGTTCGTAGCAATGTGAATATATGTATGCTCACAACCGACGGCGCCGGACACTTTTGCCCGAGGACACGAGCGACACAAACCAACAGTGTAAATGTATAGAACTCCTTTATCGTGGTATGATGTCGACCCACGACTGTTGGAACGCTTACAGCGTTTGCGGTGTTCACAACCGATGCCTATTCAGGTTTCCGCGTGGCGACACATTCGGGGTGGACCAGTGGAAAGAGACCACCAGATAATTGCAAGTACTGGCAGAGGCAAGACTTTAGCGTACGTGCTCCCAACGCTTGATGCTTTGAGGAAATGTGTTGATAAAGATGGAAGAATCCTCGTTGTCGTTCCCACTCTTGATCTCGCTAGACAGGTGGCAAGAGTGTTTCACCCTTTTGCCGAGGCCGTAGGAGCGACCGTAGTGGTAAACCGACTGGCCACTCGAAAGAAATGCTCGAACTTCGGCCGATTTCGAAGAAAACAGAGATTTCTAGCAACGCAACCGTGTGGATACCATCTTGAATACGATTCCGAGCAGAAGGATATTCTCATTTTGACGCCAACTGAACTGCGGCATTTTGTCAGTTTTTACCGCCAGAACACACTTCAAACCTGTATCATAGATGAAGCAGATAAGTTGATGTACCAGATGCATCAAGGTTCGTTGTCAGTTCTGAACAGCATTATTCTTTCGACGTACGAATCGGCACAAGCATCCGTGGGTAAACGAGTGTGCAGGCGGATGCACACCATTTTAGCATCTGCTACTCTATGCCATAATGGAAGTACTATCAGATCTATTCAGACTTTGGCGGTCCGAAACGTACTCGAGAATGGGTCAAATTCTAAGTTGTGTTTAGCAACAGGTCTTACAGAAATCGTGCTTCTTTCTAAATACACACAAAAGCTCGAAGTTCTAAGAAAATTACTATCTCTTTTTGGTGGCGTATCAGTTTTGATAATCACATCTTCAGTTTCAAATTGCACTGAGGTGTGGCGATGGTTAAAGAAGTATCATTCAGATTCATTTCCAGTGAAATATTGCGGTTCACTGCCAAAGCTTCAACAAATGTGTGCAATCGAAGTCTTCTCAACGAAATGTTCAAGAGTCATGGTTGCTTCTGATGCAGCTGCACGTGGGTTAGATTTGCCTGATGTTAAGCTAGTAGTTTGCTACGATGTACCTGATCACTTTGAAACGTATGTGCATCGTGTGGGACGTACTGCTCGTGCAGGTGCCACTGGTATAGCCATTACTGTATGCTCTCACTCTGAAAGACCTCACCTGCAGGCTTTGCTGAATATGTTAGAACGAAAAAATGATGCAATTTACGTTGAAGCCGGGGATATTCTGGAGGCGAGGATACCAGTGGAATTCATGGCTAAAATTGAAAGAACTATTGAATACAACACTCATTGATAGCAAGTTTCAACTATGAAACACCGTATGTGAACAAGCCTCAAGTCAGCGACACTTTCAGTTGAATGTTCATTGCTGCTAATTCAGCGGCTAAATACTTGAAAACAAAGGGCAATGCAACAGTTTCAATACAACTGTTGGTTTTACAAACTTGACACTGAATGGTATTCGGTGCAACTGCTTGCATACCTGTTGCAAGAGCTCTTGAGAAAGTTGATATCAGGCTTCCACACGTTGTGCATACACTTGATACATGTGCGTCAGAAGACAAATGAAGTCGATCACGCAGAAGATACGCGGCTCCATGAGCAAGAAGAGAATCACGCTCCATCTCACCAAAACGTACACCTCCACCGGCTTTGCGACCTTTGATAGGTTGTTTCGTAACTGGATTGACTGGCCCAGTTGATCGTACCTGAAACTTGTCGTTGACCATGTGTCTTAGGCGTTGATAGTAAACCAAACCTATATAAATATCTACGTTGAATATCTCGCCAGTGTGGCCGTTTATCATGGTTTCTGAACCAGTACGATTGTATCCGATCGCACTGAGTAAAGCTCCGTTTGTGTCAATCGGGCTCCACTTCCTATTACAGAAAGCAGATGCGTCAACTGATTTGCCCAACAGCGCTCCACCTTTTGACGCTAGACTTTCTACGAGCATACCAATTGTCATCCGAGACGGAAATGCATGAGGATTTATAAGGATATCAGGTCTAATACCCGTTCTCTCAATGTAAGGCAAACTTTCATCAGGCCACAGAAAACTCAAAACACCTTTTTGTCCATGCCGGCTGCTAAATTTATCTCCAATAATTGGATTTCGATTGAATCTGAGGGTAACGTTCGCTTCTTCTGTATCAATACCTCTCTTCTTTGTGCTGACTCTTTTGATCTTATCGACGTAGCTATCATCAGTGCCCTTTTGCTTGACTTCTCTGTAGCTATTCGATACGGTATCAAATGACCTACACATTATGGAAGAAGCCTTAAGCCTCTGACCAACGTGAGGTAAGCCATCACTGTGTACAGATGTATTCGATCCACATTTGACATTGGTATTGCCCTGAAAGCGTTCATTTGTTCGCAAAACTAATGGTTCTGTTTTATACAATGAAGCGTGCGCAAAGCCGCGTTCAACCGCAGCCTTATTAACAATCATGGCGTCTTCCATGTCGTATCCTGTGTGAGACAAAACTGCAACCACGGAATTAGTGCCGAGTGGATAGCTGTCAACAGCAAACTTATCGTATGCAGAAGTAAGTGCTATAGGTCGCTGTGGACTGTGCAAACGATACAGCTTTGTGTCAGATCTGAATATGAAGGAGTGCAGTGGAACACCCATGGTTTGCTTCGCCATCTGACACTGATACATATTTCTAGGGCTCTGATTGAAGTCCGACCAGGGAGTCAAGCTTGCAACAATACTCAACATCTGGCCTGGTGAAATTTCGCAGTGTGAATACGCATCATGTCTGCAAACAATGTCTCCGCACAGGCCAATGCGGATACTATTTTGTTCCATCGTCCCTATAAGTTCCAAACTACCCGTATTCAAATTTTGCACAGGTCTGAGCAGTCTTGAGCTTCCAGTGAAAAGAACTAAACACGGATACGCCGTGGAAACTTCAGAATCTGGCAAGACGGCGATCTCAACGTCGCTAGGTATGGCTGATGTTGAAGAAACCTTCAAATTTCGCAACGTAGAAGCGACTTTCCACAATTTCTTTGTCGGTATGTAACCAATAATGAACCCATCGAGTAGCACAGGTATAACTTGTTGGTTCACAGAGTCATTGAGTACAAAAAGTGGACTACATGTTGATATGGCGTCCGTTATGAGAGCTGTCAGCACAACAGAATTAATGCTGTTGTCGCCTATCGCTATCTTAGTTGATGCACTTATGTGCGTCAATAGTCCACATGGAGACCCGTCGGGAGTATGTACAGGGCAAATAAATCCCCAAGTCTCGGGTAACAGCTTCCTAACTGTCGTTGTCCTTAATTCCGCGAAGTATGCACCGCGATGGACTGATTGAAAATGCGAGATATAACGTAAATAATTGAGCTTTTCAGCGACAATCGTGAAGCCACTGGTTTGACTGAGACCAAGTCCTGATTTGCTCACTAAATTTCCAGTAGCTAGAAAATATTCCAGCTGCTTACCGATATCTACTCGTTTCATAGCCGATACGAACAAATGCTTCATCGAATCAATTGGATCAATTGAATGTAGTTTCGCCATATTTTCAAGATCCGACTTCACACGCAACATACCCTCATATAGCTTTTCGTGTAACATGGTTTGCAGAAGAAAGCCTGGAAGAAGAACTTCCTGGTGCACCAAGGAGTCAGGATCGTCTTCTTTACACGAACCAGATACTAAAGAAAGCAGCTTATTGAGCATAAAAATAAGCAGATCTAATTTCGAACCATTTGTCTTCAAGTGTATAAACAGACAACTGCGCAGCATGTGCTCTCCAGTACTAAAAGTGTCTGGAGTCACTCCCTCGTAAGTAGTTCGAAATAGCGAACCAATGTGCTCGACAGCTTCAATACGCGTTCGAACCGCATGTTGTGAAGTGGTGTCAAATATATTTTCTAGCGTCTCTTGAGCATAACCTGCTTCCACCTTACCTCCTGCAAGTACTCCCTGAAGGACAAGTTCATGCACTTCACGTTCAGATATATCTGTTAACGCACGTATTACAAGAGCAACGGGAAGAAATATTTCTTTCCGAGACATTGCGAGACCCACATTTATAGACCCATCCAAAAGGTAGTGAAGCTTAACTGTACTAGAGCGCTCACATTTGTCGACACACCGGACCGCAGTGGCATACTTACTGAAAAGGGAACCTCTGCTTCTGAACGAACTACGAACCAGTCCCATGACGTAATGTCGTCGCTGTTGGATCAAGAGGCGAACCACTCGCTCGATGCCTCCGACAATAAAGTATCCTCCAAGTTCATTTGCCTCTTCCCCATAAGTTACAAGTTCATTTGTATCAGCTCGTCCAAGTTTGCACAAGCACGATCCAACCATGACAGGTATGTCGCACAAGTCGAACATTGGAGTTATTGTACGCGCGCCATTATTTAATGACCAAGAGATCGAAATTGCTAGTGGTGTCGAGTATGTTTTTCGACCATCACGGCACATCTTCGGACTTACAGACGCTGCAGGGCCAGACAGCGCAGTTTGACCAGCCCTTACTTCCTCCAGAGAGAAAGTCAAGTATCTGTTGGCGCCCAAAGGTACAGTCAATGGATCAATGTTTCTGGCGATTTCCCCTAAACCATGCTGTATAAACTTGTCATACGCTTCGATGTGCGGCCGTGTGATATCTTTCAGAACGTCACTTTCCTGTCTCATCCTCTTCGCCTCTTCGCAAAAATATACTTTTGCCACGCAGTCCCGTATACAGCGTACTCCGCAAATTCGCGTAGTACCTCAGGCAATCTCACTTCGAATCAGCGGTGAATGTGTTGTCTGGGCGCTGTATGTGCGACTGCGGAGTGGCGGCGCTACGTTAGCCCGTCAGTTAAGCCGGTTAAGGAAGCGGCGGCTACTTTTTTTACTTTTTTTGTCCTCGTGTTGACACGACCACGACCGTGGTCGTGGTGCAACATCGCACCCCTATTTTATTCGAATGTTTGCGGGCCAGAGCTTAGATCGACTTAAATGCGTGTAAAGTTGTGTGGATTCTTACAAGATATATTTAGCCCTAGTGGCTCCTCCTATGTTGAGTTATGACTCGTCTCATATAATACTCGGGAAGACTATAGCCATATACTTAGTGGTGAAATATCCCAACAATTTTATTAGGAATAATTTATTACACGCTTATTGATATCAATATCAATATCAGTATCAATACAACTCATCGCGTGCACTTTTATTTTATCCCTTGCATCAAACTGTGTACCTCTTGTTTGTGTTCCATCAGCAGGTCAAGACCTGTAAACACTCTTTGCTGCAGACCGTGCTTTTCACGTGCATAGCGTTTTTGAGACTCCGCTAAAACTATCTACCAGATACTTGAAACAACTCAACGAAACATTATTCCATGATGCTTACCTTCATATTTTCCACGTAATCTGTGTTTGATGGGATTCGTTGGGGTGCCTATTGAAATAAATTGTCTTCAAAAAGTTGTACACCTTGAATAAGTAAACAGACCTGTTCCATTATATCTTCCAAGTTGGATTTAAGCGCAGATAGATTTTTTTCAACACGATCACGCGCTTGGCGATACTCGCCTTCTTTGTCGTGTAGCTCAGCTTGGAGGCGAGCACATGTATCACTTCTACAAAGCAAACTGTAAAAACATATTACACTTTCTGGTTGTTGTCGATTACCTCTCCATCAAAGTTTCGGATACGCTGCGCTTCAAAATACTTTGCGCATCTATCCTCGAGTATGAGGCTCTATGTTTTCATAAGCGGTCGCGGGTACCCTGGTATGTTTGAAACGTACCTCAAAAGTGCTTCTTCATGGCGAAGTGAAGTACAGGCCTGAGTCGTTGAAACATTCTTCAACTGCAAGTAAATGAGACACGCACGAAAATTCCAGCAGTTGCACACCTGGTCGATAGATTCGTTTCCAGTTCGCGACACCAAATGGTGCGCTTGGTCGCTAGACACCGGCAGCTGAAGCTGCCTTGCCAACAAGTCAACATGGGCTGCAAGGCTAGTGAGCTCACGCATCAAATCATGTATCTGTTGCTCTAGCGCAGTATTGTAGGCATAGCAATCTTGCACAGTCGTACCGGGTATTGCTCCCTTCTAAAACTGTTTTCAAATCAAATACAGGCTCTAAACCAAAATTACCTGGCCTGGGATACCTTTCATCGCGTGACATTCAAACTCATTTGCTGCCCTCTAATCGCAATGATATGATGTGAACGTGCTTGCATGATACAACAACTATATTCACCTGCTTGCTATGCAACGCATAACTCTGTACGGCTCGCCGCTTCTCTATCTCGAATAACTGCCGTGCTTGGTGTTCTAGACGTTGCTTGTGCCATGTTTTCTGTTTTTCAAGATTGTCCTTATCAAGAATAGCTTAGAAGCCCGACAACCAACAAACTAAAAACACTCACTAGTTTGAGTTTCGTGTCGTCATCGCAAACGCGATATGGAATGTTGCCGTCGTTGAAACACTTTAGTTCTGTATTTTGCTGTTGCAAGGTGAGTGTAGACCGTTAAAATTTGCAATCGCCCTCACCTGATCGACATATGAGCGTTCGCTCGATATCCTTTCTACTTGATTTTGTACATCGTCGAAGCATGCGCTATATGCGGCAAAACTTTCTTGATCCAAACCACTAAGAAAAAACTACAACGTGTGAGGAAGTAGTATTTCTCGAACCAGCAACTCACCTTGTAGGCCGACACGTAGCGTTGCATGATGGTATCGCCAATCTGGATCTGTGTGATCGTTTTATTTGAATCCGCTCAGAAACGTTGCCTATCAGTACCTTGGCCTGTGTAGTCGATTCATAAGCTTGGATGCGGAACAGCCAACTCAGAGCAAGTAGTGCTGTTGGCCACGCGCTTCGATCTTGAATCAGAACGGGCGCTGTGCTCGCATGGAAGGGGTAGAGTAGGTACTGCAACGTTGTAACAAAATCTTCCTCGATCCTAGCTTGCTTGTTCCGTCGAATATGAAGTAGTCCAAGTGCACGTTCTGCAACTTTTTTCAAATCGTTAGCGCCCAGTTGCTTCACGTACGAGTCGGCGAAGTCCGTGGATTCACGGAGCCGTAAAGTGATGTAAGTTTCTGAGTTCTTCAACTCGTCTTCAAGCCTAGGATCCATAACCATACTTAGTTGCATGGAACGCGCACTGCCGGTGTGCGTCAACGAATGGGACTAAGTTTCTGTCAGTAGAGCTGGCTCGTACTGGGGAGGGGATGCGGCATTCCACAATGGAACTCGGGACAACGCAACATGGTACTAACAAAAAATATATATGACGGTAACTTCAAATTTCGCCCAAAGCGGGACTAATAATAGCTACAAACACCAGAACCATACTGCTCAGAAGTGTTCAGAAACTGGTCATTACAAGCTTGTGTTTCATGTTTCATTGTACTATGTTTCATAGTGGAAATTTTAAGCCTGTGTTGACTGGTACTGCTCGGCCATTTTCTTCAGGTTCGCCAGATTTTCCGGTCCTATAAAGCGTAACTTGTTAAGATGGAAAGCACAATAAGCTATGTGTACACACCTAGTTGGTTGACGATGCCTGGTAAAATATCTTCCAAACCTTGTTATAGAGTTAATATTAGGGATGAAATGGATATGAACGCAGCACTCACGCTTCGTCTCAGGATGACCGCTGACTACATACGCATTGGCATGGGGAGATGCTTGCACTAAACGAGAGTTATGACGAAGTGTACTCCCTGTGAAGCGTGAAAACCCTACCTTTAGGATTGACGAACTGTGTGACGCTATCCGAGTGGAAAATATTAACTTCTTGTATGCCAGGTATGGTGTTCATGCCCATCTTCTTCAAAACCGACTGTAATCGCTTATCGTCATTGCTGACTGACTTGTGCATAGCCTTCTTTTTCCTAAGAAAACAATCATGAACCGGGCTCTATGTCAAGTTTCTATTCCCTTTACCTTCTCATCGATCCCTTTCCACCCATCCGGACGGCGCCGGCCAATCGCTGTAATTTATCGGCATCCATTTTTGTATACTCTTCCAGTGTGCGCCAGCTAAGGGCGACTCGCAGCGGCCCGCGTCTGCCAACACAACAGCTGAGAGCCTTTCTGCCCGTGTGGTTGGTTCCCTTGCCGCGAGCGTCTCTCCCTTCTATCGTTTGTTATTTATGAAGGCAAGTCGCCAGAAATATGAAATAATCTTTTATTCCGGTTGTTGATCTCTTCATGGCATAATATACAAGTCAAATTTACCAATATGACTGCTACAAGATGACCAAAACCTCCTTATGCGTCATATGAATGGTCCCTATAGCACTAAAAAGGATATTGATACACACAAGTACTATCCTACGGTCAGAAAGTAACCTGATGGTATGTGACTCGTCAAGGCGCATTCAAGTATTTTTATCACGGATTTTACATAGGCGTGTGAAGCGCCACACTATTGTACATATCGAGGAAAGCGCGCGCGCGAACTTGTTTTTATCGGTTGGGAGAGAGTGAGGCTGAGAGCAGGGAAGCACTCGCACTCCTTGGGCGTCTTCGTAGCACAAGTTCGAGCCTAGGCCTCGTCGTTGTCGCTTCCTGTGACCAAGTAACGTCTCATGCGATGGCACAGGCTACGAAATGCACTCAACAGCGCATATCATAGTGCATGCAATGGTTACTGCACATACGGATCGTCCACGGCACCGTTACCAGCCCGCAGTACTTTAGCTTCTCTGCAGAACAAGTACAAACGGGGTGAACCTATCACAGCTATAACTTCGTACGACTATCCCAGTGCAGTTCATGTACGTCTTCAACTCTTATTTTTAAATGCGCACATAATCACTTATAGGTGGATAGGGCAGGTTTCGACATGACACTTGTTGGTGATTCTGCAGCTATGGTTGTGCACGGTCAGGATACGACTTTACCGATGACACTTCATGATATGATCACGCACTGTCAAGCAGTGAAACGAGGAACGAAACGAACATTCGTAGTTGGTGATCTCCCATTTGGATCATACGAGACTAGTGCGAACCATGCACTTGAATCTGCCATACGGCTTGTGAAGGAGGGTGGTGTGGATGCAGTTAAACTTGAGGGTGGCTGTGATGCTCGAGTACTTACTGTCAAAACAATAGTAAGTGCCGGTATTGCCGTGGTCGGCCATCTAGGTCTCACACCTCAAGCAATAGGGGTTCTTGGCGGTTTCAAGCCTCAAGGCCGGACAGCCACCTCTGCACTAGAAATTTTCAAGGCAGCACTGAAACTGCAAGAAGCAGGCTGCTTCGCTATCGTATTAGAGTGTGTCCCGAAAGAGGTTGCGGATTCAATTACATCCGCGCTGCATATACCGACTATTGGAATTGGTGCCGGTAGTGGAACAAGTGGACAAGTTTTAGTGTTTCATGACTTACTAGGCTTCCTACAACATCCTCACCATGCAAAGGTCTCTCCTAAGTTCTGCAAGCAGTATGCTCGTGTAGGTGAAAACATCCAAAGTGCATTAGCAAAGTTTATTAATGAAGTGGGTACACACCAATTCCCGGATGAACGCTTTACACCATACACTTTAGAAGCTGATGAGCTTGAACTTTTCAAAGACAGACTTGCCAAAGCAGGTTTTTCCTGATGTAGTTGTAAAACGTTATGTCATGAACATATCCAGTATTTGTATTCGAATCCACATTACAAAAACAAAATGACATGCATTTGGACCTACATCTCATTTAGCTCCGTGATCTCACTTTCACTTATACGTCTGGATGAAATTCTGTCTCCTGCGAGCGTGAGTTCTATGAGCTCAACACTTTCACAAGAAACAGTGGTGACATCCATGATCTTTTTCAGAACTTTTAGGGCAAGCTTTTTCGCGTCATCTGAAGATAGGTTTGAGGTGTAATCCGATTTCAGAATTGAATGTGCCGTTTGACTATTGGCACCAATCGAAGTCGCCTAACAAAGTTGACAAGTGAGCCTCTGTACTCTCGATACTGGCGAACTTCTACTTACCTGCCATCCTGCATAGTTTCCAGAAGGATCACTCTGATAGAGCTGAAAGCCTAAATTTTGATCCCTGTTGATTTTGATACAACATAAGCTGAATCGATAAGAAAGTGAATCACACATCTCACCAGCCTGCAAAAATGAAAGACACGCCATATGGCCGAAGTCCTCCAAATTGTGTATAACTTTGTTTATGGTCTGCTATATGTTGAACAAGCACTTCCACCGGTATCGCTTGTCCGTACTTATGCTTATATCGCAGCGCCATAGCTCTGTCACAATTTTGAGGTCATTCTAGAGGTAACTTGCTATTTCGGTACCTTGCTGCTTGTATCAAAATCTCAGCGTCTGCGTTTATGCCAGCTGAAGCTGCGACTACATGTGAATCTATCTGATGTAATTTCTCAGCGAGCGTTTTCTCGAGAAGCTAAGTGTAAGGTACTTTATATTTCACAAACGATATCTGTTGCTGAGAACACGCACCTTTGACAGAACTCTCTTTTCTGTTGCTAAGATCAAACCACCAGCCGTTTTGATTCCTACTGCAGCACCTGCATGGTTGATGGCTTCAACCGCATATTCGACCTACTAATGATTAGACACATTTTATGCAAAATTTGTAATCTCATGCCTGATACAAGCGTCCCTCAGGACTGAAAGTCGTCGTTCGCGAGTCGTATCTATGAATCCGGTAAGGCCCGTGCAAGTCCGAGAGAACTTACGACCATACCTCCGCGCCATCTCTATGTAAGAAACAAGCGTAAAAGTGAGCAAGTTAAGAATGAGCTAGACTCAGGTCTCCCTTCAACTGGCCTCGTGTGCTGCACAGGTATTCCGAACAGTCAAACGCTCGAATACATATGCTCCAGTCAACTCGTTGGTGCGACAGCCTTGTAGAACAAAGCTCATGCTCATTCACATTTCACATCAGTAGACATCTACTAGGTACCTGTACCACTAGAATATCAGGAATGATTGTATGCTAATGCTTTTCGCCGAACTGACGAACGGTCTACCATAAAACACATGTGTATTGTATTATGTTGCGCAAACGACTAACATACTCAATTGGAACAACTTGTATTTCTGACCAGTGCTTTCCTCGGTATGGCCTGGGCCTATCGGAAGGCGAGTTGGCACTGACGCGCACCGCCGTGCGCACTAGAGCGCGAGTCGCTTGTTATTTATCCATCCTCTGAAGGGCGCTGTCATGTCAATATTGGTGAGTTATGTCCATTATTTAACACGTGCACTTTTGAATCCCTTCACCCAGTCAAGTTTACACAAACCTGGAGTTTTCGCTAGCAATGGGAAACGGTCGCACGTGTCATTTAAAAATATCGACTTATGTACAAAGCATGGATGTTCTAAGAACAGATGTTCCATCATCACATCGGTAAGTCTCACCCTTTATGCCTCGATATGTTTTTTTTTGAGCGTTTGTAGGTCATACCTAGTCTGCAAGGGGATGCGTCATCACAGTCACCACCAGATTTACCATCTTATATCTTCAAGGAGCGAATAGTATACTTGGTGAGCCTCGAAAAGGTTGTTTTGAGTTCTCCTCATGTTGATTTAACCCAAACATAGGGGATGACACTCGTGCCATCTGTGACCGAGTTGATCTTAGCTGAACTACTCTATCTGCAGTATGAGGACAGTGCGAAACCTATTCAACTGTATATCAATTCCACGGGAACATCGAAGGTAAATAATAAATAATCACAATCTTTATCTTTCGCGAAGCTGAATTTTCTACAGGACGGCCAGAAGTATGGATATGATACTGAAGCTTTTGCGATATATGATACCATTCAGTACATCCAGCCTCCTGTTCATACAGTGGCGGTGGGTACTGCCTGGGGTGAGGCGGCAATGTTACTCGCATCTGGAGCAAAGGTATGTACATTCTCAAGGATCGAATATGTCTGACCTAGGTGTAGGGAAATCGCTCAGCTCTCCCAGGTGCAAGCATTATGCTGAAGCAACCAATTAGTTCATATCGTGGTCAGGTAAGACGTGTTTTCACCTCTTCCGTTGTCATTCTTACATATGCAAAGGCTTCGGAGTTAGAAATTCATAGGCAGGAGATGCGGAATACCAAGGCACAGATGGTAAGTGGATGTTCATAGCCCTCACTAGTTCTGATCTTGTTTTCAAGGTTGAAGTGCTATCCAAGACTATACAGAAACCGGCAGAAGATATTGCCAGGGATATAAATCGTCCTCGATATTTTGACGCTTGGGAAGCAAAAGATTACGGTATAATCGATCAAGTATGTCGGTAATCCTGAGTTAGAATTTCTCCACTGAGTTGTCGAAAGGTTCTCAACGGGTAGATATGGTCAAAATTGCGTGAGTCGAGTAGCCGCTTACTCAAAACGGATCACGGCTACATTGTCCCGTCAGTTGCTTGATTGAGCTACTTATTAGCGAGCGACTGTCCCCCTTGTGATATTATGCATCGATACACTGGTCACGGCTGAAGTGGCGAATTGATGGTTCGTATTTTGTAATATCCATTGACAAAAGTTCGTAACACTTGAACGCTTTAAACTAACATATCTACGAGAGCAGATCGCATTCCACTTATGGTTTCACTGCATTGTTTTCCTTTCAGTTCTAACATATTCTCGATGACCTGCGTTATATTATGAGGGAGTTTCCTTGCAAACACTATGAATGAACTTACAGCAATTTCAGTTGTCGTCGTATCCAGTCCGCAAAATGCACTCCAGTCATTCGCTACGAGTCCGGATGAAATGACATCGCTCCCTCGATTCACCGTCCCAGCGGCAAGGGGGATCTACATACATGTGATGTGTTGTCACTGAGTTGTCTGTCAACTCACCTGCAGAAGTGACGATAATTCTTCTAAGTCAGCAAGACTGGTTGCTGGATGGACTATCCCGCCCTTATTCGTAAACCTACAATAGCTACCAACAAGTACGTTTCCAGCAATAGACTGCGTGTGCTCACATGAAGACTCGTTCAGTTATGTGCGATTCCAACTTACCTGCCGGAAAACTTCCACGCCGAGTACGTCTGAAATGATTTCCTCAGTCTCCTGGTCTATGTCTGGGTGAACCAGGGCAACATAATCATTGCAAGCGATGCAATTTCCGAGAGCTGGCTCAAGATGTCATCATTAAGGTACAGAATATAACTTCAAATAGGTGTACCAGAGAGTCTTTCGTGTGTTCTTTGAACAACAACATCGTCTGATAAACTGTTTCGAATGTGAAGCGCCTCTGTGGCATCATTCATTCCCAGTCTTCCGAAAAATATAAAAAAATCACCTTGATCACCGGTACCATTTGGCAGAAGCAGTCCATTCTTATTTCCTGTCAGAGATAAAGTACGAGTGAGAAATGCCTTTCCTTCTACATTATAGCAAACATACCAACAGTCATTCTTCCAACGAGCCTCGTGCCACCCAAGTTCACTTTCACGACGGGAATGTCTGCCGATAGTTCATTTTCAAAGATGCTGGACGTGACTTTCAGAAAGCTCAAAATTTCAATCGCTTAGGACACACCTGTAAAAGTTTTCAGACCCTCCATTGGCAACCAGGCAATATGCGTTGGTCAGAAGACTGAAGACCCCGATTTCGTTACTACAATCATCGAATTTAAACTCATGTAGTTGCAGCCGCTTGCGTATGACGCACCTGTTTTCGAAGCACAGTCTCGTCGCCATCTGCTCGAGGCGGCGTACGAAAGTGCCGTGAACTCCGTTACCCTTGACGGCGGCGCTGCAATCCATTTCCTCTTTGTTCCATACTACCAGTACCCACACACTGGCATATTCATACATTGTACTTGTACCAATACAGTACAAGTACACGTACAAATATACGAATGAATAAAATGACCGTTCGTGATCCAAGGTCGGTGGTTGCGCCGGTGAACGCGACACTGTCGACCTGATTCGTGGCGACGTAAGGCCGGAACTGAGATATGCGTCACGAGTAATGATCACGGGTCACGTCAAAGGCAAGCACACGAGGTAATACATCACCGCGCAAACGAAACACTTTTTCATTTCTATCACAAGCACACCGGCAGACGAAAGTAAAGTTGCTGTCAAGTCGCCATTTTACAAGAAAAAATGTAAGCCGATCATTTCCGTCTGAATTTAAAATGTACTCACCACGAATAAATCCAAGCAACACTCAAGTTGGAACGCCTCCTGGAGCAGTATTCAAAGTTACAGCAAAGCGGTAAAATAGATGCTTTTATGAAAAAACGCAGAGGAAAAGTTGCAAAGAAAGGACGTAAATATGTACCGAAGGAAAGAGCGCGCAGTGCGAAACAATAAATGTCTAGATTAGAGTTCCAATACTCAGTCCAATAGTTCCCCCTTCGCTATGCCCTAAACCATGTTCTGGCAAGTTCTGTGTGCAACATGCAGATAATGAGAGCTCGCAAAGACGTACAGGTCCACTTCCAGTGCACAGTTTTAGTCGCTGATAGTACGATACAAGTACAAGTAGTACTAAGTACATGAATCTATTTATCACTAAAATCATCCTGCTTGTCTATGCGCTCTCGTAAGTATTGGCAAAAATTTAGGATTTCTTGTTGATGCTGAGTACTCGGCCCCGAACGTTCAACGGAAGTGCCCATATCGGCATCGCAATCGATTACCAACACTGGAACCTAATACAAAATGATCGTTGCATTTCCTCTAGAGCAAACACCATTACCTTCCGCATTCGATCTGTCTCCACAAGTACCTCATGAATATTGGTTTCTTGCGACCCGAAGGCTTCTACTCTTGCCATCACTCGAGTTAATCGATAAAAAAACATTTAGTTACCTGGATGGAACGAGTTAAGCCAGCGTTCATGTTTATCGTGAAGGGAGAGGAGATACTGAAGGTCTACATCTAGCTCTTCACAACGGGCTCGTCTTCTCAGACGCCGCATGCACGTTTCAGGATCAGCGCGAAGGTAGACGAATCCATCAGGGACCAATGTTGGGAAATTCTAGAAGAATCTCTCGTCAAAACTGTGCAAATGATTCGACTTTTCAACACACCTTGATCATCGGATCGAACCACGCTTCATAAAGACCATATTCAAGTTCTGTTAACCAACCGTTGTCCAACAGGGATTCAGTGAAAACGTTCCTGTCTGAAAGAACACTCCGCTCCATGATTCGGATAGGACAACCAGATCCCCGAGTCGTTTTCTCCTGAAGGAATCTAGTCATGAACACGTAGTTTTGAAAAGTATAAGCATATCGTGAGGGTTCAGCATAGAATGCCTCAAGTATGTTGAATACTTTACTTGAACCTGCCCTCCCAAACACTTTTTGCCACAGGCCTACGGGTTCTGGAACTATTTGAAATGTGTCCTGTTATTCAAATACGTCACAATAGCTGTATTAGCACATGTATGTGTCCCACCTTCACTTTCGAATCCTCACTCAATAGACTCTGCAAGAAAGTTGTCTTCCCTACACCTATGTTCCCTTCGACACACAGTGTCAACTCCTGTCACAAAGTCGTGAAACAAAAAAAACATGTTCGTTTGTGTTCGCATTGCCTCTCCGAAAGTCTCGTCAAAGACCATCACGTCTGCACCCCGGGCGTTTCTATTGCTAGAACAACTAACAGAACCAATAGCTCTCAAGCGAGCTGGCAAAGTAGACTGTGCACTACAGTATCTAGGATGACATTGAATTGGTGAAGTACATTCCCGGGTCTGAACGAGGTACATGTTGCCGTGTGCAACCAACCTCTTTATCGCGGAGAGGGAAAATTTTGGTCGCTTCAGTGACCGCTTTGGACCTCAAATCTCGCTGGTGCAACAACTTGCCGAAATACTATTCAGATGAAATGAAATGTAGTTACCTCTGTGTGAGATTTAAGCACGCCCGATTTAGCGTCTCTCACATAAAAACGTTAAAAAGTTCGCGCACGCGCGCATTTTTCTCGATATGTCAATACTGTAGTATGGTGCTTCGCATGTGTATGTAAAATTCGCGATAAAAATTGCACTTTGTGATTCGACGAGTCACAGACCATCAAATTACTTTCCGTACGGAAGATAGTACATGCATGATAAACCACTCCGTAAGCACAGATAAGGCTCCGACGCGCTGAACAAGCGCGCGTCATACACTTTCACGTGCATTGAGCGAGTGGAGACATGTCCTCGCATACGACATGTCTCCCGTCACAGCGTTGTCTACGATCACATTCGTTTCACCAGCGCCGTTCGCAGCAAACTAGGGTTGTAACTAGCGGGGTACGCGTAATCTCTTCCACTTCGTTCGTCCTAGCTTAACTTGCTTTAGGCGGCCAAAGGCAGCGTCAAGTTTTCGGATCAAGCATTCACCTCGGCAGAATCGATTCTAGGATGCCGCATGCGGAATCATTCATTTGACAGAGTCGCAAATGTCGAGTTCTTAGTGCAGTTGAAGGGTGGTAAAACTGTGTGGTAAGTCCCACTGATTAGGATATGATCTATACACTCTTGATATTCAGTTCTTATTTATCTAACTGGTCAACCTAAAGGCTTGAAACATCAAACGTATCAGAAGATCTTCGACGAGATTATGAGAATTCATGGTGGGCGGCCTGTCGAGAGGTATAAGAAAAGGAAGAGTTTGTAAGTTGTTTCTTGACTTCCTTTAGGGAGGAAGTGCCGTTCTACGTTTCCTGAATCGTGGCGGGGCAGTGTTGGTGCTCGCACGTGATAAACAACTGCGCAGGTATGCATTCTTCGAATCCTATTCGAAACTCATGTTCAACATTTTATGTGTGACAGTGGACTGCACTATGTATGTGGACTCGGTGACACTCAAGTTGTGGAAGCCATGATAGATTGTGGTGCAGAAATCAACGCGCTGGTAATGTGCCTTCTATCTTTATCATTATGAAACTCAAGTTGCATCAGGATAAGGACGGCTACACGCCGTTGCATATCGCTGCAGGGTATTTGCATGAGCAAACTGTATCAGTCCTCATGACAAATGGGGCAGATCCTACATTAGAAGATAACTCTGGACGATCGGTGCGTTGTACCAATTCCACAAGATGACATGTGTCGATTTCTAAGTTTCCACATCAGGCACTAAGTTTGGTTGAAGCTCTTCTGCAAAATACTCCAGCCACAACGGCTCTTTTTACGAAGCGTTTAGCCATGGAAGCGGTGTTAACGACACTAAGAAGTTACATGTTTGAAGAGATCGTGCCGAGAGCAATAATTGACAAACGCACGACATCACAAACTCAGTACTTCGTGGACTGGTTTGACGGTGAGTTAGTTTGAACCTCACGATTGGACATCATATCACTCTTTTCCTACATAGGATACGATCCTATCTGGGTTGACGAAACTGACATCGCCGACGACCTAATTAAAGAGTTTGAAAGCGGAGTAGAGCGAGCTAGTGTCTCAAAGATCATTCACACAAAGAATCTGAGCGCAGCGGTTGAATATCCTGCTTTGTCTTTGGTCCAGGTAAATATGTGTCACCCGGTTTTCTACTCGAACTAATCAGATCCTCGCACTCAGTGGTCAGATGACTCTCTGTTATCGTGGAGTATGCACTAACCCCGTCTAATAACGTGGAAGATGAGAAGTGGCAACTAAATATCGGTAGCGCATGGAGCATGCGCCATTTCGACGCTTTGTAACTGTACCAATTCTTGAAGCACCTTTCACTGACAACCCATCACCCTGCACTTCCATCCGACTGCCGAGAACTTCGGACTCTGCCAAATTGGATAGTAGTGCTTACACTGGATCACAAATAATACTATCACGATCCTGTTCGTTATCGCTTACATCCATGTCGGAGGAACCCGGGATGGGCGCTGCGCGTGAAACCGTAATGAAGTGTTCCTCAAGGCTATGTCCCCTCCCGCCATCGGTTTTTTCGTCGCTTGAATGGGGGGGGGGCGAGGCGAGCGAGTTAGAGTTGACCTTGACCGGCAGAAAGCGGAGACCCAAGGACGTCACGAGCGTTTCGAAACACTCACGTACGATTCCGTGTCGGTGTCACTGTTGATAAACGTGCGCGCGCGATTACTGCATATGGCACTGACGCTGCTTCCTCTGACTGGCCCGCGAGTAATTTCACGGGGTAGTAGTCTAGTGGGGGTGGTGCGTTCACCTCACCGCCACGTCCTCCAACGTCGGTTGCGTAGTCCTGTTCGAGCAATGGCGCAACGTACGGATTATGACATCTTCGTCATAGGTAAAATCACTTCAATCTTCCTTGATAAATGCGTGCTCACTTCCTAAGAGGTGGGGGTTCTGGTGGAGTGCGAGCCTCTCGAATGGCGGCGCAAAGAGGTGCCAAAGTTGGCTTGTGCGAGCTGCCGTTCGATCCTGTGAGCTCTGATTCGACAGGCGGACTTGGTGGAACATGCGTAATACGTGGTTGTGTACCAAAGAAACTACTGATGTATGGGAGTTCGTTCGCAGCAGATTTCTCCGATGCCGAGGGCTTTGGTTGGACGCTTCCACAGGAACCAAACTTTAGTTGGCAAAAATTATTACAGGCAAAAACACATGAAATTACAAGACTGAACGGCATTTACTCCCGACTGCTTGAAAACTCGGGTGTGCAAGTCCACATTGGAGCTGGCAAACTTCTTGACAAAAATACGATCCAAATAACTTCCCCGGAGGTAAGTGAAAGCAATAATTAATACACGCGTCGAATTCCTCAAACTATACTAGGGCACCACTGAGACGATATGTGCAAAAGAAATCTTAGTGGCGACTGGTGGCACCGCTGTGAAGCCCGCTATTCCTGGAGCAGAACTCGGATTCACTTCTGATGAGGCCTTAGCACTGGATACTCTTCCCGCAAAAATAGTCATAGTGGGCGGAGGCTACATTGCGCTGGAGTTTGCTGGAATCTTTAAAGGACTTGGATCTGACGTTACACTGATGTTTAGACAAGATCTACCGCTCCGAGGTTTTGATGAAGATTTACGGAAAACTATCCATGAAAACCTTGAACAACGTGGCATAACTGTACACCACAACTGTTCTCCACTCGAGATTACTCGAGAGGAAGATGGAACCCTGATCACGAGGACAAGTATTGGAAATGTTCAATCTGATGCAGTAATGTTTGCAACCGGTAGAAGACCGAATACGAGTCGCCCAGACCTCGGCCTGGAGGATGTTGGTGTTGACCTTGACGATGCTGGAGCTGTGGTCGTGGATGATTTCAGTCGAACAACTGTTTCAAACATCTGGGCAGTTGGGGATGTTACAAATAGAGTCAATCTCACACCAGTCGCGCTAATGGAAGGAATGGCATTCGTGCGCAGTGTCATTGATCGAACATTGACGAAGCCAAACTATGCAAACATTCCTTGTGCAATCTTTTCACAGCCTCCAGCTGCAACTGTTGGCCTTTCCGAAGATCAGGCAGTTACCGAAGGATATGATTGTGACATATACTGTTCAAAATTTACACCTATGCGTTCCACTCTTGCAGGAAGACAGGAAAAAACTTTCATGAAGCTGGTTGTGGATACCTCCAGTGATCGCGTATTAGGTGTACACATGGTGGGTCCTGATGCGCCTGAGATTCTCCAGGGTTTTGCCACCGCTTTGCAGTGTGGTGCAACAAAAACACATTTCGATACCACAGTGGGAATTCATCCTTCAAGTGCAGAAGAGTTTGTCACGATGCGCACAAAAACCCGTTCCGTCAAGCACGCTTCTGGGAGAGATGTTTAGCATATCAATGATGAATATATGAATCGAATATCATTACGTGATAATGTTATCTGTGATAGTCCCTAACTGGGACCTAGATTCCGTTGAAAGTGCTCTCCACTTTTGTACAAGAACGGACGCACCATAGCTCGAGAACCGAATGCGAAATGGTTCACTCCGAGCGACAGCCTATGTCGTTATGACCCCGGATAGTTCAGGCGTAACTTCATGAAGAATAAATAACTCGTTCAATATATCAATAAAGGTTTTTGCACAAAGCGCGGAGAACAACTGAGGGGATTGATAGCTCTCAAAAGTAGCTTGACACAAGCTTTCCGAGACGATCCTACAACTCTCTGGGCTCAGCCGTGCAGAACTACTAGTTAATTGTACACAAATCGAACTGGCACAACGTCTTTGAGCGGTGCAGGAACTCCGTGAACTTGGTCGTAGACGCGATAGTTCAGGAGTGCTCGAAGTCAAATTGAAGTCGAGCATTTCCATAATAGTGATTTCCAGTTCACCCATCCTGTGCTGAAGCATATCACCGGGGTTCTGGGAGGTATCATCAGAGTAGCTACGCTGAGTTACTGACACACGGTTTTCTACGCTGGCGAGCGCACTTGATAAATTGCACTTCAACTTCATCAATTGCTCCGTTCCTGGACAGCACACTCCCAGTACATCATGCGCTATTTTGAAACATACTAAGATTTGTTCGCTAGGATCATTCCGTAGAGCGAGTGTTTTCCAGAATAGAGACAATGTAGTGGTCAATATTAGTAGGTCACCAGCGGAATCTTCTGTAGAAAGCGTTGAGCACTTCCTTGAATGCTTAGTGCTTAGCTTGCCGCCCGTGACAAGAAAGACTAGTGAGAACTCAGAAGCACATCGTAAGTAGTGAGTCCACAGTTGTTTTGTTTTGTGCAGTGGATGACGTTTTCTGCTTCCATCAGTGTCATCGAACATTTCGTTTTCCCTTGACAATTTGACCCCATCCAGCATCCCACGACACACCTGACCGGGCACACGTGTTGGTTGCCCTTTGACGACTGGAGGAAAAAGACCTGCGCGGACGTGTAATATCTTTGAACTAGATAATCGACTTTAGTCGCGACGTTCTACTCCGGTATACGTACGCGTTTACAGGCTATCAAATAGGCTCTGCCTGCGCAGGTTCGAATCCTGCCGTCCGCGTGAAGAAACTAAAAGGAAACTCAAAGGCGGACGTGCCCGAGTGGTTAAGGGGTTTGACTCGAATACGGTGTACTTTTTGGACCCTCAAGGGTGAATCCTCTTCGTTCACTACTACAATGCGCCGTGTATGACCCCGATGTGACACATCATCGTTTCGTCCCTTTCCTGCCTTCCCGGGGAAAACAATACCGTAGTCAAGTAGGTAGTGAAAGTCTTTCATTTTTCCGCCAACTTTCCAGGTAGTAGTAGAAGAAATCACAGTAAAGAAGTGTTTGAACTAAACCACTAATCCAAACTATCCACTGTGCGTAGCCTGGCTCCGTCGCATATCTATATGCCCAATTAACTATGTAAAGTGCACGGTAACCGCCTAGAAGAAATACGTAATTACTGGTGAGAGTGTCAATGTTCTTGGTTCTTTGCAACAGGACAAGTTGGGGAAAGATCGCAACGGCCTCGAGATAAATTGAGAAAGTCCACAGAACTTCAACCAAAGACATCTCGTGGTTCACCACAAGTGCCAGTAAAGAAGAAGGTACTATGAGGAACATCACTCGAAACGTATCTTGCTCTTTGTCGTATGTTTGACTCACAACGCGATGGCGCCTCATGTACCAAATTATACAACAACTGCTACAAATGAAGAAGACTTTCATCATTGTATTGTAAATAGAAATGAAACTAAAGAATAAGTCCAAATAGCGCGTCGCAAACACGACTGCGTATAGTTCTTGTGTCTTCAATGAAACACCTGCACAAGATTTTGTTGCCTGGATCTTTAACAACAAAGCCTAAGCATGACGAGGTCATCACAATAGAGTCATTTGAAACGAATTCCGTACCAAGATGCTAGCCAGATGGGTCATGTCGCCGGCTATGTGACAGGGTTAGTTGGTTGCATCACATACAAAAAATATCCGTTTACCGAATCTGAAGATGTTCATGCCTTCAGGGACTACTGGTGATGTAGCTGCCCGCAATGGTCAAGAACGTAGAGCGTGGCAACGTGATCGTTCCGTTGAAATCGTTCTTCCCGTTCGCGTGATCCCAGTGATCCTACTGTCCCACTGTCTACAGAGTGGCGTAGACTTCTTCAGCTTCAGCCTTGGGACTAACAAGGCGCTGCGGGTCAACATCTCCGTAATTAAAAAGAGTGAAGTACTATTTATTTCGAGTAGATTACACAGTGTCTCGCGGCACGCATATTGATCGAAACCACGGCTCGTGCGTACGTGAATCGGACGTTCGACCCCTAGTTTGGAATAAAACTTCGGGACGTTGACCCCGTACACAACACATAGCGTCGCGCCACGTACGCCCCGGGCGCGGCGACGATCGCGTCGCGCGCGATGTTGACGCGCCGAAATCACGGGGAAACCACTCGTACAGCCTTGGTCGCGATCTCGGTGCGAGCGCGCGCGCGCGCCGCGACGCCACCCTAGCGCATCGCATTCGATCCGAGTCAGCATCTTTCGACATCACGCGCACATCGCGACCGATCGCGGCGCCGATCACGCACGAGACGCGCTGAAAATTCGAGAGGGAGGTTAAAAACATAGTTACGGGAACTGGCCTAAAGAGCGATCGATTCGCGCGTCGAACTCGCGTCGCACTTCTAAACCCTGACTAAACCCTGACTAAACCCTCGCCATCGCGCGATTCATCGCGTGCACTTTGCGTCACCACGGCGTTTTTCGACCGCGGCGTGCGCGGGTGGCGGTCAGAAACGTTTGTTCGTTCGTTCCCGCGCGCGCGTCACCACCAGGAACATCCCAGCGCGCCAAACCCAAGATTTTGTAACGGGACTTAATAACGTGCCGAGAGGTAATTTCGAAGCCTGACTCGAACTTCAAGAAGTGAGAACAGCCAACTAATAACTGCAACTGTAGTTGGAGCAACATACTCCTGTCGCACTCCCGCCGCCTTTCTCACTGGTTACATATTACGAGCGACAGGATCAGTTATAGAGAGATTGTACACGGAACGAGGAGCTAACGATGTCTTCTGTTTCAAGAAACTACAACTTTCGAAGACCGAGCAAACTCATTGTAGGCTTCGATACACTAGAGCAGTTTTCCAAGAGTAAAACCCGAGCAGAACTAGTCAGATTCATTGAGGTACGTTGCATATCCCGATTTCGTGCGAGAAATATGTGAAGCGTCTCGAAGGAGGTCAGCGACTCCCTAAAGATGCAGCAAGTTGGCCGTGAGACAGGCTGTTTTGTACAAGAAGTTCTTGGTTTCATCAAGAAACTGAAAATATTCGCACAAGAACGGTCAGAATTAACACAAGTAATACGCTATGGTGATATTTCATTTCGAGAATGGTGCACACATCTTCAAACAGAGTCAAATGGTGCGTGTTCTCTTTTCACTAAATGCATTTGTTTTCACAAGTTGCTGAAGCATTTGTAACGCAAATACTTCCTGATGATCTGAAGGTTTGTGATAGTTCGGAACTGAGGTTCTACGCTCATCATCCGTAGATGGCAGATACGGAACTATCGGCTTATCTTGATGCCAGGTGAGTCTCAGGCACTCTGTTCTCGTAGCACACCCAACATCATAATTCTAGTTTTGGTGACTCTGTACGGCTTGACTACGGGACAGGGCACGAGCTAGCCTTCTGTGCCTTTCTCCTGTGTTGTTTCAAACTCGGTATATTTAGTTCAGATGACTTCTTTCACATTGGGGCACTCGTTTTTCCGGCTTACAATGAGCTTATCCGTGAGCTTGTAGTGTCGTTTCGGTGAGCGCGAATAAGTAAAATTAACTGTTAACACCTGTTCACACTGAAAAGGCTCGAGCCTGCTGGTTCCAAGGGTAGCTGGGGGCTAGATGACTATTTTTTTCTTCCATTTTATTGGTGCCCTACAACTTGCCGTCGTTTTGTACTAGTTTAAACGTATCACTAGGGGGTCAGCAGAGCTACTTCACCAAGGGCTTCTATCACCATCAAGTGTAAACGACAAAGATCTAGTCAAGCTTTACGCTGAATCATACATGTATTTTGCGAGCATTTCTTTCATATGCGAGGTAGATATAATACAACTAGAGTAGATGAAGATCTAAACTCACTTGTGTAGATGAAAGGTGGACCGCTCAGCGTGACTTCCCCACTTCTATACAGCATAAGTCAAGTACAAAGCTGGAAAAAAATCAATTCGGGTCTTCTTCAAATGTACCAGGTCCGTTTCCTATCGATTGTTTCGAAAGCTTCTCACTTCCCCCTCAGCAAGAGTATCTGAACAAGTATCCGATGATGCAGCATTTTCTCTTCGGAAATATTTTGCAGCTGAATTAGCCTTGTTAGCCAAAACTTTCAACTCTCTACTTCTCCACATCCGTCATATATGTAATGTAGTAACGGTTCGCACAAAATACCATGCGAACATAAGTGCACTAGTTGCATATTTTCGTCTGTGTGTAAAATTGCTGACGTCTCGTTCGTTTGTGCCTGAAAGCTCCGTCACTGATAAGCATGTAAAAGTCAATCACCGACACACTCGTCAAAACCAACTTGTCCCGTTTGTCTTGTGAAAACTCGTTGTCTGCTTTATTCGCTTCTACACTAACTGTGCTCGTACTAGTCTTATCAACCACTTGCTGTGACTTCTGTGACCATCGTAAGTATTTCGCTTCTCCACCAAACGCTGATCGAACAGCTTCATTGGTCGCAGAAGCAGTTGCCCGTTCTTCCTCTTCTTGTAAAAGCTGTGTTAGTTTTTCTTTCAGCTGTTCGTCTTCCTCTGGGATAAGTTGCCCATGTCTCGCGAGGTGCTCCCCAGCCAACATGATTGCTTTGCGCTCCTCTTGAACCCTCAAATTATTGTCATCCTCTAAAGTTGTGTTGCTAGCCCGTACAAAACTTCTGGGCGAATCTAATTTACGACGCCCGGTTGTCATGTTACGGCGGCACATCGATAGCTGTACCAAAGAAAGGAGGAGTTGTTGAATGTGAGTGACTGTGCTCGTGTGAACAAGATCAAGAACATCAGTAGAGCATTTCATGTGCTGATTTCGAAGAAGATGTAATCGTTGGCGAACAAATGTCTCTATTCTTTTTCTCTGAGCCGCATTCGTCAACCAAGGGACGGACTGCCTCGTTTTCGCTAGAGTTTCTACATTCTCTCGGCATCTTGGAGACGACTGTTCTCTAGTGGGTATAGTTCGATCGGAACCACAGCCGATGGCTCTTACAGCCTTCAAAAAATTTGTTCGGTGGTGCTTACTGAGTGCACGAAGGACTATTGTCATTTCCTTCTGCTGTGTTTTGTCAGCGATATAAGTACCGGACGACGTTGGGTCGTCCTTGCTCAAACCTCTCAAGTGACATAAAATTGAACTGAGCGACATTCCGTGTGTAGCGAAAAATTGACGTGTGGTATTTGCTTCTTTTTGCAGTGGATATTCCGTATGATCCATGCTTACAGTCAATCAATTGCTTCTCTTGGTATCTCAACTCGCTAATAACCCGCGCGCGTTACAAGCGTGGTAAGATTCGACAAGCTTCGACAAGGTGTGTGGTCGGACGATTCAAAAGGACTCGTCCGATGGGGGACTCTAAGGGCTTTTGCGTGGTTTATCAGTCGCCCCCCCCGCCCCAGTTGTTCCAGAATTGAAGAATGAATTGGACTAGCCTGGCTTATTCCGGAGCTATCAATGAATGTGAGGACGGGGCCCCGGTTTCCCTAGTTCCGCCTTACACGTAGATCGTCTACCGGCGGTAGATGCGTGTCCAGTGTCCACTCAGTTCTTCTTCCCTTTCTTCCGGGCGTGGCTAAATCTCACCGGGAAGCAACTTTTTATCAATTGACTGATACATATTATATCAATATTATAAAGGATCAAACAGTGATAAAACTGTCGAAAACACATTCCCATACGACGAATCGGGACTCATTTCTGTGAGAGGCACCCCGAACCCGATCCATTGCGTTCCGGGTGTTTTCACCTTAGCAAAATTTTGACAAGTTTTCTCAATATGCGCCGCATGTGCGCGAATAACGCGGTCGGGTGGCAAGCGGATTGCTTGTTTCGATGATATACTTGTAGAAGCATTTATGATACATCATATTCATCCGGCCTTTACGTCATGCGATAGACAGAGTGGCGTCCTCACACAGTCACCCGCGTTCCTCGTGGCTCAACACCGAGCTCTTGAAAAACGACGCCAAAACCCTGACTAAACCCTGCCTAAACCCTGAGTAGGGTTTAGTCGTGTTCATCTCGCTTGTGTATTACGCGCGTAAGCGCTTGACGTGCCCTTTCGATCCGCGTTGTGGCTTCCGGTGTACGCTTTAAACGGTCTGAGTTCCCTCTAGTATCCGTCGAACCACGCATGGGCTTGCATTGCGCGTGCTGCGCATACGACTAAACCCTACTTAGGGTTTGGTAGGGTTCAAGATGTTCTCCCCCTGATGTGTGTCAGAGTGAGGTTGGTCAGCCGTGCGCACTCGATGTCCGATTCCTTCACGACAACGTGCGCTTCAACATGAGTTATGAGATGAGTGCTACATGCTGCAAAGGGTGCGCGCTTTCTCGATGCATGTCGAGCGCGTCGTGTGTGCATATGTATCGAGTGTTGCGAGAACATGTCAAAATTTTGCACAAGGTGAAAACACCCGGAAACACGCATGGCAGTCACCCTAGGGCCCCATACTGTTTGCACATGCACAAGTTTTAGAATGACAATTTCAATAGTTTAACGCGAGAACGCCCATTCGCTGAATTGGAAAATCATCCACCCAAGATCCGGCGGAATGGTTCGGAGGAATAATGGCTTGAATAGATAGTGTACTATGTAATTGTATTAAAATGCATTTTTATACATTTGGATAGTCTTTAATAGGTATTAAATACGACGTATGCGAACGGATAAAAGTTGCTTCCCGGTGAGATTTAGCCACGCCCTTTCTTCCTGGAGTGACAATCGCTAAAAACCAGTTCCTAGCTCGTCCTTGATAGACTCACTCTTGGACCCAACATACATTGAGTATGGATTTGCGCATTGCGCGTACGATGATAAAGTTTATTGGAGGGTGGGGTTTATTCATTCATGTGAGGGAGTGTGAGGGAGACCTAAGGGATAGAAAATTCCTTGTCAGAATATCGAGTGGTTTTCCAATTTTTGCTATTCTTTTTTCACAAGAGATGGACCTCGACCGAGGTCGAAATAAAAGAGGGGCGTGGCTAAATCTCATGGCGAAGCGAAGCAACTTTTTATCGTTAGCATACATCATATTTGCACATTTTTCATTTTGCGTGTACTCAATACGGGGATCGAACCCGCGACCCTCAGCTTAGGAAGCTGACACTCTATCCACTGAGTTAATTGAGCATGCGAGCTCGCAAAATCCGTTGTAATAAGTATGAAAGGCCATCACGGATTCACTACTTAATAGCGAAATCATGACTGCGCGTAATGTGAGACACTGTGGCCGAGTGGTCTAAGGCGCCAGGTTCAGGTCCTGGTTCGAAAGAGCGTGGGTTCAAATCCCACCGGTGTCAGCTAGGTGTAAGGAAGTTGGTTAGCCGCTTCTGAAGCATTTTGCCATCCCTCAAGAATGCAGGCCGGCATCTGCTGCTACGCTCTTGGCGAACGCGCCTCTTGAGAAAACGTTGATTGACAACCCTGGGGGAAGCTACCGACATGCGCAAAAGGCTAAAAACCGCTAGCCCGCTTTGTCAAGTACACAAAACGAATGGAACTCTTAACCCACTTTTGTTTCAGGAAGAGTTCGCCGAGAAGAAAAACAATGAATATGAAACATCACAACCGTATCAACATATACTTCTGAAAGATGTTTGTGATGATAGATTTCTATCACAGGCGCTCAGAGAATTGGAAACTCATGTGACCTTAAGTTTCAAAGAAACAGACTTGTTTAAGGTCCTTCAGTCGGTAGACTTGGCTAGTTTAGACACTGCTGAAGGACGAAAGAAATGTACAAATCTAACGAAATTAAGAGACGCTCTATACAGTGACACATTTCGTAGAGCTGTAGAACGGATGACCGGCTGCCCACCTCTAGATGCAAGAGTGGACTGTTCGTGTAACGTGTATCCGCACGGTGGACACCTACTGTGTCATGATGATGTGATCGGGACTCGCTGCATCTCGTACATCCTTTATCTATCAGATAATCAAGAGGAATGGACGGTTAATGATGGGGGCGCACTCGAGCTTTACCCTGTTTCCAAATTAGTGCACGCTACCCCAAGTGTCCATCCAACAAAGAAAATATTACCATTGTGGAATACTATGATATTGTTTCGTGTTCAAGCAGGACAAAGTTTTCATGCTGTACAAGAGGTTTTCGCAAAATACAAGTCCAGAGTATCTATTTCAGGATGGTATCATGTGATGACACATTCATCAAGTGCAACACGAAATGCAAGCGCTCAGGCACTTGTTCATGGTATGAACGCGTACACGGAAACCACACATACCAATACTGAAGTAAAACTGGCGAATACATGTACATTTATGGATACGAAGTTTTCCCCGACTTTCGGGCGCGAGGATCGAGTTTTCCTTCGGGAGTGGTTGAACGACGCTTACCTTGACATGAGTGGAATGCTGCAACTGAATCAGCAGCTTGACAAAGAGGGCATAATAGTACTTGGTGATTTTTTGAACGAGAATATTGCAAAAATTGTACGTGAGAAAATCAAGCTCAGTGCAGCTAACGGGTCTGGGTGTTTAGATGAATCGAGTAGCACAAGATGGGTTACTTGTGGCCCCCCGCATATCCGCCGCTTCCTTCGATACTGCCATAAGGAGACCAAACAAACGAAACGAGATCACCGTGCTGAATTGAGTGAACAGTCTATGGATCTCCCAAGTGTTCTGACTGCGATCTGTGATCGAGTGTTCCACTCAAGTGCGTTTCGAAAATGGATGGCAAGTGTAATTGGTGCACATCTAAGAGTTACACAAGGACAAGTTCGATGTTTTCGTCCTGGTCTTGATTACACTTTGGCGATACAGAACCCAACATCAGCCAGCGAAAAATTCTCGCTCAATCTATGTTTTGTGAACGATTTTGGAAATGATGATGAGAAATCTTGGTCCAGTGGCGATGTGGGAGGGTACTTGTGTCACATGAAGACAAAACCATTCGAGAAAATGAGTACGCCGGCGGAAGTGTACACGGAAGAGAATGAGGAAAAAGTATCATCCGTTGATGCCACGTTCAACACTTTGACGATCATCAAAGAGGATGAAAACATCGTTAACTTCATCAAATATATATCAAAATCTGCCCCTAGTTGCCGTTGGGACATTATTTCGAACGCAACGCGTAGTGCTTAAATCCATACTGTAAAAGATGAAAATCAGAGCCTATTTTTCTCATACACAAGTGAGGGAAATTCAATTATCCCGCCTCTAGTTAAGAAACCTATGTGCGACAACATCAACGACTGACATTCGCATTTCCCTAGGACATAAAAGTGAGTCAACAAGTTCCCAGCCAGCGTTCCTGTCTGCACTTAACAGAGCCAACTCGTCGCTGGTACACTGACAGGCCTCTCTACACGCAGAGAGATCAAGTTTACAACGTTCAAGCTCGAGCAAAAACACTTTTAAATTTTCTTTGTCGCGCAACGCTTTAGAGAGCAGCTGCAATACGATTATTCCTACACTAAAAACATCAAAACGATCTGGTGTATATTTGTCCCACAGTAGCGACATATTCCCTTCCAGCGGTACAGGTGCACCTTCAGGGATAAGATAATTCTCACACTGTGCACTGAATAGTGGATCAGCAGGGCCCGCCCCAGAGAAATAGTTTATAGAAGTCTTTAAACAGCTAGCAGATGCCCCAAGATCAATGAATATTGGACCATCATCTGTCAGTAGAATATTTTCAGGTTTAATGTCACGATGCACTATTCCAATGGAATGAAGTTTTGCCAATTTGGACGTCAAATTACGAATGAAATCTTTGACTATGTCAATTTTCTCCGCGCTTGGAGAAAGACAGACAGTGCGGCTCAGACCTGTGAACAACGTTTGGTCATCAGCATAGAGTGAGCCCAGAGTCTGAAGCCCTTGAAAGCGCCACATCAACCAAAGACCGGCGCTTAGTGTGCCATTGTAAATCTGACCTTCACTACGAGAGTCTATTTCACAACAGCCTAGAAATGATGCACATGTTCCTTTTGCATTCCTATGTACGAACTCGTTTATTTCGAGTTCAGCATCCAATAAGTCGTCAGCCCAGAGCACATTTTTCTGTGATGTTTTTAGTATCACTTTCTCGCCTTTCCATGTTCCAAGAAAAACTAACCCAAAGTTACCTTGGTTGAGTGGACCATTTTTGCTGACTCTAATATCATCTGGGACCACTCCAACCGTCCGTCGCAGCATCTTTTTCCCGCTTGTTCGCTCGTTGCGCTTTCTCTCCCAATACGCGACTTCAGCAGCGTTAGCAGAGTTATCTATTTCACTCTCCAACCGTTTGAGTTCGATGCGTATTTCTTGTTTATTTGCAAGAAGGGACATCAATTTGTCGAAATGCATTTCCTCGCAGTTTATCATTTTTCCTTGTGTTTCAATCTTAGAGAAAGCATCACCGACTTCAATGTTGCCATTCTTATCAGCTGCTCCTCCTGTGACAATCTCTTCGACGTAAGCCCCTTTGTCCTGCTCACTAGCAAGTATTAAACCTAACGGAGGACTGAGTTTCACAACAATGAACTTGTGTGTAGAGTATGTGCGCGTGTTTCTCGCGTTGGTGTTCGTGTTGCAATTTATTTTGCGGTGGGCTCCCCCTTTGCGGTTGAGCAGTGTGGGCTGGATGTACGCACTCGAAAACGACATGGAGCGAAGTTATCAAGAGGCGACGCGCAATGCTTTTGAATCTGAGCCGACTTGATCGCGTGAAGCGCGGGAACGAAAATGGCGCACTTTCTTGTGGTCACCTCTAGTCTGCAAAATGACCTCAAGTCACACTTTGTTCCAGTGGTCCGAAGGATAGTTTCACTAGCTATCGCATAAATCACGTTTCAGTTACAATTTTCTACGTGCTAAGAAAGTTTGAAAGAGAAATCACTCGAACTTGCGCAAATACTGTTCTTCAAGGTATTGCACAATATCGTCACTCTCGAACAGGCTGACTTCGGTGTTCGGATCTTCAAGATATGGGACTTGGAACTCAAAGGGCGTTCTACGTTGAAGCGCATCCCTCCTTACACTCCCTCTAGCACAGGGATGAAGTACGTAAGGTAGTTCTAACTGACAAAGTTTCTTGCGAACCAAAGTACAAAACGGGCTCGCCTCGTACGCCCACAGCTCCAACGGTAGAGGTGGTAACGTCGATGGAGACGCGTAGTGAGACTCTATTCTTGAGTTACCACTTAGAAATAGTGCCAACTGCGCTAATTTCTCATGCAGCCAAAATGGCGGTGCAGCACCTTCAGAATATTCTGAAAACAAAAAGTTCAAAATATCCTCTGACCCTGCTAAGTTAATTTCTTTCCGAGAGTCACACAGGAGAGGTAATCTAAGCTCAGACTCTCCCGTAACTTTCAGTGCCTCGTTCCGGTGACGCGACGAACCATGTGGACATGGCTTGATTGTCACAGCGACATCTAAGATGCTCAGTGCCTCCCGTACAAGCTTGCATGAGCCATCATTTTCATTATCATAAAGAGTAAGGGAGGGTGTGACAAGTGAATCAGAGAAGAGATCATTTTTGAGCTCTCGGTCACTTGTTTCTGCGAGGGATCCAGTTTCTACCAATCGAAAGCCAAGCCCGCGCCAAAAAGAATACTTCGAAGGATCATCTTTCCCTAAAAATACACGCCACTTGTTGACAAACAACCCACTGGCACCACGCAATATGCCCAAATTCACTGCTTTCATGAGTTCTTTAATTTGGTGACTTTTAAAGGCATACCTCTTGGGTGAAATGATGGAAGTGCATGCTTTACTTGAATCAAAACTCTTAGATGTGGAGTTCGGACCTTCGTCCATACTCGGTATCCATATTGCATGTGCACCATAAGGAACTCGCTCTGGAAGGCCTATTCTAGTTACTGGGCCCTTTGAAATATCCTGTGCATCAAAAATCATGCAGTAACTTTTTCCCAGGGCTGATTCTCTCCTGTCGTTTTCGTCATGCACGTATGCCAGGAGCCAGCCGTCATCCTCGATCGTGGAATTTTGTCTGGGCACAAATTGAGCTTCCATCCCAAATAGACCATTATCATATTCAAATAGTTCACTCTGTCTTGATTCTAAATCGAATTTGACGATTCCATTGAATTTGAGCTGGGCTTTCTCAGAAATAGTACGAGAATCTATTATGCTTGCGTATGCATAGCGGTTCTTTCGCCCAGTGAAAGTGTCATTGATCCTCGGTGTTTCGATCATGATATCAGAAACAAACATCTCCTCAACCTTCTTGGTGGATGGGGTTATACGCCACTCGTGCAACCGTGGAATGCGGTCTCCTTTTCCCACCGCATCTCTCACCCATTCTTGTGAGCCTTGTGCCTGTAGTGCGTGATGAAAAAAACCATCTTCTCGTATTCCAGTGACAACTAACACAAGATTATCATCCTCGTCCATTTCTTCCCACGCATTTACAAAATGAAAAACCGATTGGTGTGTACTGCACTCCACCCACTGAACTTCTCCGTGTGAGGAATCATGCATGTTTCTTTCAATGATGCCAAAGCGAGCTTTTCGTGCCACATTGTATTGCAGAGGATTCTTGCCAGAAAGTTGTCTATTGGGCGCTATGTCCATGCTCCCTTCATAGAGAATCGTAAAATTCTCTGTTACAACGAAATCGTGCATGAAAACACTGTCAATGAAGTGTGTCCATAGTGGTTTCAATGATTTCACCTCTCCAGATGCGGAAATAGCACCGACGGTGCAGTGAGGCGGCATCACTGGGTCAAAACCAAAAAATATCATATCTCCAGAAACAGGGGCCACTTTTGGATGTGCTGTGAACGGGACATTTGGTGGTAGTGTGTGATTAAATGTACACTTTCCGAGCGTCTGCAATGTGTGAGCATCAATCTCCCATGGTGGCTGGGTATCCTGAAGTGTTAACACCTTGTTTGCATAGTAAAATATCGCCGTATTTGCGCTATCTTTCAGGAACGAACCAGTTTTCAAGAAGTTGCAAACGGCATTATACATGAATGTACTACCAGAAGCATTCATAAGTGGTCTAAATAGACGCGTCTGCTCCATCGATTCTAACTTCCAACTAGTCGTGCGGACATATCGATTTCTGTATGTGACATTGCCCTCTCTTCCAAAATCTAACACATAGACCATTCCGTCGCCTTCAAACCAGTGGTGCCAACTTCTTCCGAATGGACTCGGCTCTTGCCTTGGTCCCATTCCCCATTCTTTGTAGTGATCTCGGTGAAACTTTGGATTTGGTCCAACATATGCAAACTTGCCATTCGGGAAGTCGGCTGGAATTCTCTCGTGTATGCACAAGCCCTGCTTATGTTGTCCAAGAAATGTCGCAGTCGTAGTCCATTCCTTCGTTATAGGTGTATAGTTACCTTGTAAAAATGCGGCGGCGTGTTCACCGTATTCCTCGACAGATAAGCCATCTTCTTCTTGAAGAGAGTTCGAGTATATATCCGATACTGACTTATCTGGCTGTTCTTGGGCCAGATTCCCGCGCTCCGCCAGTGCTGGTAAATATCCGACGAGTGATCGTTTCTTGGAAACGGACCTTGGTGTGGGTTCAGCGTATCGCCGCCTGTACATTCCCGATCCAGGACAGGGAAGGCGAGTGTGCCCTGCCGGTGATAGCATCTTTTTCCAACAGAGCGGACAAGAATTTGTCGAGCACAAGTTGAATCGTCAATTGAAGCGCCAGGGTGTTGCAAACTAGGGTTCGACTCAAGTAAAGTTGTGCTTTAAGTAAAGTTGTGCTTTAGCGGAGAGGTGATGTGTCGCTGGTGTTCTCGGCCACAGCCCGGGGTGGGAGATATCTTCAACGGGAGCGAACGCACACAGATCTTATCCAATGCCACCATGATGGCAAACAAAGACATACATTTTTATACATACTCCAAAGAGCATTGCGCATTTATGAGTTTGATACTATCCTCCAATTTCATGGAAGACTTCACGGTCTGTGACTCGTCGAAACACACAAAGTACTATTTTAGTACCAGTACCATTCATTTTTATCGCGGGTCAGAGCTTAGATCGCCCTAAATGCGTGTAAAGTTGTGTGGATTCTTACAAGATATATTTAGCCCTAGTGGCTCCTCCTAGATTGTTAGAATATTTCACCACTAAGTATATGGCTATAGTCTTCCCGAGTAATATATGAGACGAGTCATAACTCAACATAGGAGGAGCCCCTAAGGCTAAATACCTTGTAAGAATCCACACAATTTTACACGTATTTAGGGCGATCTAAGCTCTGGCCCGTATAGATTATGATTTGATACATTACGCATTAGTCAAGTGATAAAAAGTTACCTCCCGGCGATATTAGCAGCTAAATTTTAGCTAGACAGTTCCAAGTTCCAACTAGTTCTAGAACTAGACGAGTAACTCGTCACGAGTTTGAAGGTTTGGACTCTTTGGGCACGGAATTGGGGCCCTCTTACTCAATGGAAGGGAACTTGTTCGGAGCTGAGTGCGAACAGTCCGCGGTTTTCACTATACGCAACTAAGTCCGGAAGACATTCGTTGACTCCCGGTTTAGAACACGACTGTGCGACAGCTCAACGTGCTCAGACTTACAATGTCTCGAGGGGCCATTCACACGGAGAGGGACTTGAGATGGATTTATTGCGAGTTTTTAAAAGATATTGGGATGCGATTAAAAGTGTACGCATTTCATGCGATAATTCTAATATTGTGGCCTGACAACCCCGTAGCCCCCAGTTAACAATTGCCACGGCAATTGTATTTTGTCACCGTTTTTATTCCCACCACTGCATCGGCATACATAAGAGCGATTTGCATGTATGGTTACTTCTTCATGATTTAAGATTCTGTGCTCACCACAGTGCTTAGATTATTGCATCTGCTTGCATGTTTCTAGCTGGAAAAGTAGAAGAAACTCCGAAGTCCCTGGGTGATTTACTGAAAGTATCCACTGCTGTTAAACATAAGGACGAGGACGGCACAGCGTGCTCCTTGATGCAAGACTCGGTACGTTGAGCGGACTGTTGTACTGTTACAGAGTATTTGATAGCGTTGAGTAGAATTTCGTCCAGGAGCAAAGAGAACTAGTTTTACGGGCCGAACGGCGCTTACTTCACAGTTTAGCTTTTGACTTCAACATAGAACACCCTTACAAGTATTTACTAAGCACAGTGAAGCAAATGCAAGGATATTGCCGTATTTCTGAGTCGAGTACACGTGAACTTGCCCAGACTGCATGGAATTTCGCAAATGACAGGTAACTTCATTATGGCCGATTGCCAACTTGCCCCGTTAATAAGCTACACTAAGCCTGAGAACAACTGTATGTCTCCAGCACACCGCACAAGCTTGTGCCCATGCTGTGATATATTTAGGTATAATCTTCATCGTACTACGCTACGACCATTCACGCTACCCTTGCAGCAACGAAGTTCATGGGCTCAAAGCTCACTCTTCCCAAAGACTGGTGTACGGCACTTCACATAGATAGATACGTGTGTGAGAGCATAAGTAATGAGATCTTAGATCTGTATGAAATGGGGAATCGTGATGTTTACGAAAATATTGCAGACTTATCTGCGCTGCATGGATGAGGAAATTCGAAGTATCTTCACCTGATGATATACATGCTTGACTCAACACACTGTCAGACTTAGCTCAAGAAAATGAGCAAGAAGTACTCGAAATAGAAGAGCTAATTGGCTGTTTCAAATATAATAAAACATATACAATATACCTTACCCTCCAAATATACATATAATACGCATGTAACGAGGATGAGGATAGCTTATCTACACTCCGTGCTTTCACCACGGTGACAAACATTGCCCAAAGGTGCCCCAGTACCTAGAGAAAGTTTAGAAAGAAGCCATTCGCCGGTGCGCTTCTCTCACCAGGACACAGCGCCCGATGATCGTCCCACAGTATACTCCAGCTATCATACCACTACAGTGGGGTCGAAACACGTTGGATCGTTCACGATTTTGAATACATACCAAAAGTGAGCGAGTAGCAATAACACAAAACATATGCGGAAGGTGTATGGCACCTGGTTTGATGCTTAACGAGCGATAGATCTTATGATAGCGTCTAACCCCGAAACGAACACTGACAGTGTTAATACCATGCAATTTATCGCCAGAAATATCAGGCAAGTCCTATAGTTGTCTGAGTCATGGAACACTCAAAGAAAAGGTTAAATCTAAATCACCTTGAAAAGTGCTATCACGATTGAGTAAATACTCATTATCAGCACAACAGTTGCCAATGTAGATACCACAGACTCAGGTGCTAATACTCCACTCTGTTGAAGTCTATGCCACATTGATTCATCACAACCCAGCCCTTTAAAGAAATGAGTTACCTTGCGTGCAAGAAAAAGCCTATATGCACAGTAAACGCACGGACTAAGACTATACATGCGGCCGCCAACAGAGGGTAACGCTAGCCACACGATGCAATATTACTCAATCGTCCAACAATCAATATTTACCATACCTTCCACCGTAATAGTTCGTGATCTACAGAGTATAGTACTCCCAACATAAGACTACCAGTGAGGTGAATTTTGACACAACGGGAAAACTTGCATAGATACCTAACGAGAAGAGTGAACATTAGAGGAATTGACCCAGACAAGCATCCTTCGATACGAATCATAACAAGGATCTGCATCGTTCAACATTATTTACCCCAGATAAATGCTGCCATTATTGAGAAAGCAACAAAAAGAAGTGCTGAGTCTACACTGAGTTCGCCGCTCGCTACTGGCAAATAAGGTTTGTTGATCTGATCTCAAACGTCAACACTAGTCAAGAATGGGGTGAATTCGCACTTGATCAATCTTTCTATCGTAAATCTGATTGAGACCAACGATGGCAAAGTTCATGAAAATCGCCGGAACAAGTGCCTAAACACAAATTGAGATAAAATACCCATCATGGCGAAGACAGGCGCATCAAACGAACCCACCTGCGCCAGAATGTAAGATGTGTGAATTATTTTCATATTTGCCGCAGCCAGAAATGTCATAGAGCACACACTTATCTATATTTTTCACAAATGAGTACACAGTACAGAACTAACTTTAGAAATCTAAAATTGAAGTACCGTTGTTCCTACAACTGTATGAGGTCTTGAAAAGCGCACGAGCGCCGATTCACATGGGCTGATTGAACAAACATCGTGACTTCCGTTTGACCCGCGCGCAGCTGACGTAGTTGACGCATTACGGACCCGACGGGCTACCTTCTGCGACCGTTGACTTCGGTCCAACTTGTTTAGAGCGACTGTTCGTAGAGCTTGGTAATTTTGATGGAATCTTTCATATCGGTACATTCGGATGTACACGGGGAATATCACCCCAACTACAGTTTGATATCCGCAATGGGCGATGGGCGAGTAAGGACCACGGGAGAGCTCGACGAATCGAAACGCCATGTACGGAGCGGCGGTTTTTTTCCCAATTCTCAGACAACTAAGATTACTTGAATATTGAAGCTGTGAAATCACTAGAATCACAAAGGGAAAATAACCGGAACAGCGCCCATCAGCAATTATTCAACTTCACGAAAGTTTAAGGGGCAGTAAGGTTGAGTAACAGATGTAGAAATTCGGAAATAGAAATCGCTGATTTATTCCGATAATAAGGGCCGTTTTTTTTCATAACAGATGGCTTTATCGGAATAATCGGGCGATTTTAT